>ERZ1370068.7063-contig-6004_pt1 | contig 46832 bp, 58 predicted proteins | sample MGYA00561227_ERZ1370068 | MGnify/ENA primary metagenome ERZ1370068 (study PRJEB38410, sample SAMEA6850437) | metagenome | study: Metagenomic assessment of the ecological functions of the soil: analysis of the soil microbiota associated with the... | reverse complement strand
GTTACGCATTGCTTCTTCGACGACGATGAGATGTTCGACACCGTCGCCGCGGTGATGCAGCACGCAGAGCGGCGCCGTCCGCGCGCTGGCGGTGACGACGGCGAAGCGCGCTCGTCGAGCGCCCGATGTGCCGATCGATGGCCGAAGCCGGATTGCCCGGCTATGAAAGCATCGACGTGCGGGCGGGATTCTCGCCCCGCCGGCACGCCGAAAGATAGTCGTCGCCAAGTTGAACGCCGAGCGGGAACAAGGCGCTCGCGCTGCCGGACGTCAAGGAGCGGATCAACGGCGCCGGCATCGAGATCGCGGGCGGCACGCCGGCGCAATTCGCGTCGTTCATCCAGTCAGAGATGACGAAGTGGGCGTAGGGTCCGCGAAGGACGCGAAGATCGAGCCCGGAATGAGTTCGTTGTTCCCCTTCACCCGCTCCAATCCAGGACTCGCTACATGAACTCGTTACATCTTCGCGGCCGCCGTCATCGTCACTGCAACCACCGCAGCCTCGATCCCCGCGCACGCGCAGGAAAGCTGGGCCGACCCGGCCCGTCACATGGATCGTGCCGTTCGCGCCGGCACCGACACCGGTGCCCGCTGGGTCGCGCAGGAACTCGCCAGGAAGTGGGGCCAGGCCGTCATCGTCGACAACAAAGCCCGGCGCGGCCGGCACGATCCGCGCCGAGGTCGCGTCGCGCGCGAAGCCGGACGGATACATGATCAGGCGAACGCACAGGTCGCCGCCATCAATCCGCGCTCTACACGAAGCTGCCGTATGACGCGGAAAAGGCGTTCACGCCGATCAGCTTGGTCGCCGAGTTGCCGCTCGTGCTGCTCGTCAACGAAGCTCCCGGTGACGAACACCGAAGGAGTTCATCGCGCTCGCGAAGTCGAAGCCGGGCGACCTCGCGTAGCAGCGCCGGCAACGGCAGCTCGACGCATCTGGGCCGCGTCGCTGTTCGAGAACGCGACCGACACAGCCGATGCATTCCGTACAAGGGCGGCGCGGCCGATGCAGGATCTGATGGCGGCCAGGCCTGACGTTCCTGACCGTGCTCGAAAGCGGTCCGGCATCAAGAGCGGCAAGGTCAAGCCGATCGCCGTCACCAGTGCGAAACGTTCGCCGGCGATGCCGAACCTGCCGACGATCGCCGAGCGCGGATTCGGAACTACGCGTCGATCTCGTGGATCGGACTGCTCGCGCCGGCCGACCGAAACCCATCGTCGACAGGATTTCGAAAGAGCGTCCAGGAAATCTGTCACCCGGCCGAGATGCGAAGGAGCGCCTGATCGGCCAGGGCGCGACTCCGGTCGGCAGCACGGCGGAACAGTTCAAGACGCTGATCGACAGCGAGACGGCGCGCTACCGGAAGATCATTACGGAAAAGAACATCAGCGCCACCGAGTGACAGCGCTGCACATCGAGGAGGAGTCAATGAGCACCAAGCCGCGCAAGAAACCCGAAGAGCTGCGCAGCCACCGCTGGTACGGCGTCAACGACATGCGCTCGTTCGGCCACCGCTCGCGCACCGCGCAGATGGGCTATCACCGCAGCGACTACGCGGGCAAGCCGGTGATCGCGATCATCAACACGTGGAGCGACATCAACTCGTGCCACACGCCACTTCCGCCAGCGCGCGGAAGAAGTGAAGCGCGGCGATCTGGCAGGCGGGCGGCTTTCCGGTCGAGATGCCGGCGATGTCGCTCGCCGAGCCGTTCCAGAAGCCGACGACGATGCTGTACCGCAACCTGCTCGCGATGGAGACCGAAGAGCTGTTGCGCTAGCTATCCGGCCGACGGCTGCGTGCTGATGGGCGGCTGCGACAAGACGACGCCGGCGCTCATCATGGGCGCGCTGTCGATGAACCTGCCGTCGATCTACGTTCCGGCGGGCCCGATGCTGCGCGGCGACTTCAAGGGCAAGTTTCTCGGCAGCGGCAGCGACACGTGGAAGTACTGGGCGGAGCTGCGCGCGGGCAACATCACCGAGGAAGACTGGCAGGACGTGGAGGACGGCATCGCGCGCTCGCCCGGGCATTGCATGACGATGGGCACCGCATCGACGATGACCAGCGCCGCCGAGGCGATGGGGCTCACGCTGTCGGGCGCGGCGTCGATCCCGGCGCCCGATTCGCGGCACGCGCAGATGGCGACGCTGACCGGCAAGCGCATCGTCGAGATGGTGTGGGAAGATCTGCTGCATCCGCGACGTCGTCGACGCGCGCGCGATCGACAACGCGGTCACCACGGTCCTGGCGCTTGGCGGCTCGACCAACGCGATCGCCGCACCTGATCGCCATCGCGCGCCGCGCCGGCGTGCCGCTCGATCTCGACACGCTTCGACGAGCTCGCGCGGCGCACGCCGGTGCTCGCCAACATCCGGCCGTCGGGCAAGTTCCTGATGGAGGACTTCTACTACGCCGGCGGCCTGCGCGGCATGATGTCGCGGCTGACCGACCTGCTCGACACGACCGCGCGTCACCGTCGAAGGGCGCACGCTGGGCGAAGAGCCTCGAAGGCGCGAGCGTCTACAGCGACGACGTGATCCGTCCGCGCGACAAGCCGCTGGTCGAGCACGACGGGCCTCGCGGTGCTGCACGGCAATCTCGCGCCCGACGGCGCGGTGATCAAGCCGGCGGCGATGGAGCCGCACCTTGCAGCGGCACACCGGCCGCGCGGTCGTGTTCCGCGACTACAACGACATGGCCGCGCGCATCGACGATCCGGCGCTCGTCGTCGACAAGCGACTCGGTGCTCGTGCTGCAAAGCGCGGGCCCGCAGGGCGCGCCGGGCCTGCCCGAATGGGGCCAGCTGCCGATCCCGAAGAAGCTGCTCAAGCGAAGGCGTGCGCGACATGGTGCGCATCTCCGACGCGCGGATGAGCGGCACGAGCTACGGCGCCTGCGTGCTGCACGTCGCGCCCGAATCGCACGTCGGCGGTCCGCTCGCGTTCGTCCGCGACGGCGACCTGATCGAGCTCGACGTTCCGGCCCGCAAGCTCACGCTCAAGGTCGACGACGCCGGAGCTCGAACGCCGCCGCGCCGCGTGGACGCCGCCGACGCCGCACTACACGCGCGGCTTCGGCACGCTGTATCTGAAGCACGTGACGCAGGCCAACGAAGGCTGCGACTTCGACTTCCTCGAATCGGGAACCGTCGTCACGGAACCCGAAATCCATTAGGCGTCGTCCCCGCGGCAGCGCGATGAGCCTCGAACCTTGAGTGATCATTGGCGCGGGGGCGGGAACCCAGCGCCGCTTCCATCAACTTCAACATTCCAGACCAATCTCACCATGAAAATTCGCACAGCCTTCGCGGCTGTATCCTTGCCTTCGCTCGCAACTCTCCTTGTAAGCGCACGCGCACGCCTGGCCCCAGCGCGCGATCACCTACATCGTCCCGTTGTCGCCGGAAACGCCGACGATGGAAGAGGCGCGGGCGTGAAAGATTTCCAGATGGTGTCGTGGTGGCAGGCCGTCTATGCGCCGAAGAGCCGATTAGCCGGTCCTGGACAAGCTCAACACCGAGATCGTCGCGATCCCGAGGTCGAAGGAAGTCAGTGCTCGCCGCAATCGGCCAACGGCACGGAAGTCGTCGCGAGCTCGCCCGAAGAGCTGGCCACGTAAACTGGATGCAACCGGAGATTCCCGCGCTGGCGGCGTTGATCAAGAAATCGGGCGCGAAAGGATCAGAGAGAAAACATGGAACTCAAGCAATCGACGATCGACAATCTGCGCCACGTCAGCACCGCGACGCCTGTGCACGCAACTGTTCAAGCGTGGTTTCGCAACGTCTACCTCCAGGGCATCTCGCGCCTGACCAGGCGCCGGAGAAGGCAACCTGGTCGGACCCGGCATTCACGATGCGCAGCATTCCCGCGCGCGAGGACCTCGACCAGATCAGCGCCGTTCGACGATCCGAACCATCCGCAGCGCAAGGCGATCGAGAGCTGCCCGCCGGGACACGTGCTCGTGCTCGACTGCCGCGGCGAGAAGCGTGTCGGCCTCGGGCGGCCAGATCCTCGACGACGCGGCCTGAAGGTGCGCGGCGCGGCGGGCCTCGTCTCGATGGGCCGGTTCGCGACAGCGGGCGAGACTCACAGATGGACTTCCCGGTGTTCTGCGCCGGCGGCAGCGCGCCGCTGAACCTCCTGCATCACCACGCGATCGACCAGAATATTCCGATCGGCTGCGGCGGCGTTGCGGTCTATCCCGGCGACGTGATCGTCGGCGACGACGAGGGCGTCGTCGTGATCCCGCAGCATCTCGCCGACGAAGTCGCCGACGCAGGCCGTCGAGCAGGAGAAGATGGAGATGTTCATCCCTCGAGCGCGTGCAGGGCGGCGCGAAGCCGCCGGCACTTATCCGCCGAATGCGGAGACGAAGGCCGCGTTCGAGGTGTGGCGGAAGGAAAAGAAGATCTGATCGCAACCGGCGTGCGTCCGCCGACACACCCCACACCCGATGGGGCGTGCCCGGCGTTACGCAGAAATCTTGTAACGATATGAAAATTCCGTGGTTCCGCGGCTGAACTGAGCCGCTACGATGCGCAGCACATCACTGCATGGGCGCATCATGGAACTGGCGCAATTGTTTTCGGGATTCGTAGTCGGCGCGATCGTCGGGATCACTGGCGTGGGTGGCGGGTCGCTGATGACGCCATTGCTCGTGCTCGCTGTTCGGCGTGGCGCCGGCCACAGCGGTGGGAACCGACCTGCTCTACGCCGCGATCACCAAGTCCGGCGGCGCCGCGGTCCACGCACGGCGCGGCAGTGTGGAGTGGCAAATCGTTGTCCTGTTGGCCGCGGAAGCCTGCCGGCTGCGCTGCTCACCGTTTACGGATTGCGCAATCTGGCCCCGACTGACTGGAAGCGCGGCGAAAATCATCACCGTTTCGCTCGGCTCTCGCGTTGCTGCTGACCGCGACGGCGCTGGTGTTTCGCAACCGGCTGCAAGCATGGGGGCAGGCGCGCGGCGCTGCAGCGATGTCGCCCGCAGGCGCGCAGTGGCACGGTAATCGTCGGGGCCGCGCTGGGTGGATTGGTTGCGTTATCGTCGGTCGGCGCCGGCGCGCTTGGCGTCACCGCGCGTATTGTTCATGCTGCATTCGCGGCTGCCGGCGATCCGCGGTGGTCGGCACCGACCTTGCGCACGCCGTGCCGCTGACGCTCGCGGCCGGCATCGGTCATTGGTGGCTGGGCCATATCGACTGGACGCCGCTGGGCACGCTGTTGCTCGGCTCGCTTCCCGATCCTCATCGGCAGCCACTTCGCGCAGCGCATCCCCGAAGAAGTACTTCGCCCGGCGCTGGCCGGCATGCTCGTCCTGGTCGGGGCGAAACTGATTGCCAGTGTGACGGGCCCCCGGTCCGTCAGAACAATCCCGGTCTTCGCGATCACCTCGCCCAGCCGCGTGCGCTCGGCGGTAATGAACGCATCGAATTCTTCCGGCGAATTCCGATCGGCACCGCGCCCGTGCGCAGGATCCGCTCGCTGGTATCCGGAAGGTGCGCCCACGATTTCGGCGTGCAGCAGCTTCACGATGGCGGGTGGTGTCCCGGAAGGGACGGTGATCCCCCACGACTGCGAGATTTCGTAACCGGACACCGTTTCCGCAATTGCCGGCAGATCGGGCAACCCGGGATTAGCTGCGCGCCGGTCGCTGCGAGCGCGCGCACGCCGCCGCTGGTCATGTGCGCGCCTGCCGCGATCGGCGATGTGATCATGATCTGCGCGGAGCCGGCGATCGACATCGAGCAACGCCGGCGCGGCGCCTGTACGGTACGTGCGTCAGCTTGATGCCGGCGAGCAGATTGAGCATCTCCCCGGCCAGATGCGCAGGCGAAGCGATCCCGGCCGAAGCGTAGTTGAGCTTGCCGGGACTGGCTTCGCGAGACGAACGAGTTCCGCCACCGAAGTCGCGGGCAGCGCGTTGTTGACGACCAGCACATTGGATGCAATCGCGTCCTTCCTGAAGACGGTCTGGCACCGATCGGCGTCTAGTTAAAGTGCCCATCCGGATGACCGGCCAGCGCCGCTTTAGCCAGGCGATCTCCGAGGGCGACGGCATCTCGCTGATCGCTCCTGCCGCCGATGCCGACGCCGCCTCGGCGGCCGAGCGCGCCGGGGCCGAGGGCGTCGTCCTCGACGCGAACATCCCGAAGTCCGGGACGCGACGGCGCTGCCGATCCTCTGGCGCCTCGATGCATCGCCAGCCGACGGCGCTCACGGCCGGAGCCGACGCCCTGCTGCTCGCGCGCCGGCTCGCTCGAGGACGACGCCGAGCACGTCGAGCGCCGCTGGCAGGAGTGCCTACGACATCGGCCTCGAGTGCGTCGTCGAGGTGCGCGGACGCGGACGAGCTCGAGCTAGCTCGAGCGGCTCGACCCTGAGATCTCTCCTGCTCGCGCCGCGGAGGCCGGGCGACGCCGACGACCCGGCTCGAGAGCGTGCTCGACCTGCTCCCGACGTCCCCGGCCGGCAAGCTCGCGATCGCCGACCTCGAGGTCACGAGCCGGAGCGAGGTCGCCCGAGCTCGAGCGCGCCGGAGTCGACGCCGTGATCGTCGCCCCGCACAACGCTCGCCGAGCCTGGCTCGGTGACCGCCCGCCCGAGGTCTGACGCACTCGTCAACCGCTGGGGCGGCCCGTCGGTCGCGCTCGCGGCGCTGCTCGTGCTAGGGCCGCTGCGCTCCGGCTCGTCGGCATCCAGTACGGGCCTTCCGTTCGGCCGCTCCTCGAACCCCGACGAGCAGAACGTCGTCCCGCGCGCCTGGGCGATGACTGCACGGCGGCGGGCTCGACTCCGCACTGGTTCGACTACCCGACGCTCGTCACGTACCTCGCTCGCGCCGTTCCAGGCGTGGCAGCACGAGCCCGTCGTACCTGACCGCCCGGCTCGTCGCTGGTCGCGGTCGCGCTCGGCGGCGTCGCCGCCGCGTGGTGGCTCGGGCGTCGCGCGCCTACGGGCCGGTCGCGCGGCTGTCGTCGCCGCGGCCGCGGTCGCGGTCGAGACGACGCACGTCGCCTACTCGCGCATGGCGCGTCACGGACGTGCCGCTGACACTCGGCTGTCACGGTCGCGCTCGCGCTGATGGTGTCCGGCCGGACTCGAGCTCGCCGGGCCTCGCCGTCGGGCTGGCGGCGAGCGCGAAGTATCCGGGCGTCATCCTGCTCGCGCCGCTCGTCGTCGGCCGCGCTGGGGGCGGTGGCGACGCCTGGCGGTCTCGGTCGCGCTCGCGGTCGTCGCGTTCGCGGCCAGCGAGCCCGTACGTCGCTGCTCACCTCCGGCAGGCGGCCGGCGACGCGCTGGCCGCGTCCAGCGCTGGCGCCGCGCGCGGCTGGCTCGGCTTCGAGCACGACCACGCTGGTCGCCGATCGCGTTCGTCGGCACGGCTGTGGGACGGGCTTCGGCCCCGCGCTGCTGATCGCCGTCGCCGGCCTCTGTCGTCGCGCTCGTGCGCCGTGACCCGCGCGCCGACCTCGTGCTCGGCCGTCGTTCGTCGCTCGTCTACTTCGCCTGGACCTGCTGCCGTCTGCACTCGCACTTCGACCGCTACGTGCTGCCGCTCGTGCCCGCGCTCGGCGCGCTCGCGGGCCGGCTCCGCGCGCTCGCGCCCGTGACGCTGCTCATGCTCGTCGTGCCGCTCACCTGAGTCGTGCGCGACGCGCGCGACCTGACGACGACCGACGGACGTGCGTCGCCGCAGCGCTGGGTCGGGCCACACTGCCGCGCGGAGCGACGCTCGCCGCCGACTCGTCGACGCCGGACTTCGCCGGGCTACCGCGTCGTCTGCTCGCGCCTGCCGCGGCCCGGGCGAGCCGTACGACCCGACCGCGACGTCGGCGCGGTTGCGCGAGCTCGGCGTCACGCTACGTCGCTCGTCACGCGGCGCCGTCGACGACCGCGTGCTGGCCGCGCGCGACCGACTACCCGCGCGAGACGCGGTTTCTACGACGACTCTGCGGCGCGAGACGCGCGTCTACGCCAGATCGCGCCCCGCACGACTGACGTCGGCGGCCCTGGTTGAGATCTACCGGCTGTAACGTGCTCCTGATGCTTCGACTGGCCAGAGCAGGTGCTCTTGCCGCGTTGGCGCTGCCGTCGCCCGGGCTGCTCCGCAGGGACGAGAGACGCCTGGCGGCCGCGACCGACGGCAGCCCGCCAGCTGCCCGCAGCAGCTGGAAGGCGGGCTGGCAGCGGCTCGCGAACCGGATCAACGCGACCGTCTACTGCCCGACGTGGATGCCGAGCCCGCTCGACGCGAAGATCGGCGGCCAGTGGGACAACGGCATCTCTCGGTCGAGCAAGGACCGCAGCTACCTCGTCAGCTTCCTCTGGCACGAGCCGCCGAGCCAGGACGTGCACGTGAACCTCCGCGGCTACCCGGGCCGCACGAAGATCCCGCGCTGCGACGACGTCGAGGTCGTCGGCGGCAAGGTGCGCAGTGACGACGATGCCGTGCTTCAGCCGACCCGCACGGGCAGACGCCGTCTCGGCGGGATCACCGCGACGATGTACACGGTCAACCGCGGCGTCGACCAGTGGCACATCCTCTACGCGTGGCACGCACCACGGGAGCCTCTACACGGTCAGCGAGCACGTGATCAAGCCGCTCACCTACGCCAAGGTCGTGAGCAACCTCGACCGCATGGTCGCGCGGGCTCGTCCTGCGTCGCGCCGAGCGGCTAACGCGATGAGCTCACGCGGAAGCAGCTGCTCGTCGGCGGAGCCGCGGGCGCCGCCCTCGGCGCGGCGGGGATCTACGAGCTCGTCGACCAGCTCGCCGACTCGCCGCCGAGCCGACGCCGTCGCGGCCGCGCGCCGCCTGAGCAGCACCTGGTCGACGGCATGCGCGTCGAGAAGCAGGAGGGCGTCGAGGTCGTCGTGCCGCCGCGGCATCACGAGGTGGTCACGGCCAAGGTCGCGCGTCGACGGACCGCTGCTCGACGCGCGCGCGTCGCTGGCCGCCGTGCTCGCCGAAGCTCGACGACGAGCATTCGCGTCGACGCCCGACGGGCTCGGCGTCACCGTCGCCTGGGGCCTGCCGTACTTCCAGACGCTACGTCCCGGAGCGCCGCCGACGTCACCTCCCGTTCGACCGCCGCGCGCGACAAGCCGGCGCTGCTGCTCGACGCGATCCGCTTCCCGAGCGATCCCGACGAGCACGCTGCTCGAGGAGAACGACGTCGCGTTCCTCTTCCGCAGCGACAACGCGGAGCACATCGCGGGCAGCCGCGACGGAGATCGCCGACCATGAACGGCGCTCTCGCCGTGACGAGCATCCGCAGGGGCTTCGCCGGCGGCGGCTTCGACGGCGGCGCAGGGCCTGCCGAAGCGAGATGGCGCATGGCCGCGGGCGTCCAGGCGCCGACCTGATCCCCGACGGCGCCGAGCTCTTCCTCGGCTTCACGTCGACGCAGAAGGCAGGCGCTCGGGCCGCGCGCGGATCGCCAACTTCGAGACGCTCGGGCTACGTCGACCTCGGGCCGCGGCTACTTCCACGGCGGCACGCACATGCACCTCTCGCACATCATCGAGGACCTCGAGGCGTGGTACCTCAACTTCGACTTCGACGAGCGCGTCACACACGACCTTCCGGCCGCGGCTGCCGGTGCGGCCGGGACGCAGACCGTGCCGCAGCGCTCCGACGACGTCGCGACCGCGAACGAGGTGCGCCGCGACTACGACCGCTTCGGACGCGATCGGGCACAGCGCGTCGCTCCAGCCGGCCTCGCGCGCTTGCAGCACGACGTCGTCGGCCCGGACGGCACGGTCTACCGAAAGGGCACGGCGATCCCGCAGCGGGCCGACTTCAACACGCTCGACAACCCGTTCTTCTGGAGCGCGACCCGAGCGCGACCGGATGGGCGAGGGGCCGGCCGCCGGGCGTCCACTTCGTCGTCTTCAACCCGACGAGCGACGACTTCAACCGCAACCGGCTCGCGATGGACGGCGTGCTGCCCGGACGGCGACGAAGCTGCCAGTTCGCCCCGCGCGCCGCGGCCAGGGCTTCAACTCCGATCCTCGACGACGACGCACCGGCAGAACTTCCTCGTCCCGCCGCGGCGGCACCGCTCGTTCCCGCTCGTCGAGCTAGACCTGAGTGAACACAGAGGGGGGCCCTCGCTTCGCTTGGGGCCCTGCTAGCCGAAGAAGGCTTTGCGCCACTGCGTACCAGTCCTCCGGCACCGTCTTCAGCTCGGCGGTCGCCTCCGCGAGCGAGACGTCGACGATCTCGTCGCCCTGCAGCGCGGCCATGCGCCCGAAGCGGCCCTCGGCGACGAGGTCGGCCGCCTTCAGCCCGTAGCGCGTCGCGAGCACGCGGTCGCGCGGGGTCGGCGTGCCGCCGCGCTGGACGTGCCCGAGCACCGTGACGCGGGTCTCGTAGCCGGTCCGCTCCTCGATCTCGGCGCGCGAGCGCGTCGCCGACGCCGCCGAAGCGGACGTGTCCGAACTCGTCGGTCGCCATGCTCCTGCGTGACGAGCCTCGCGCTCACCCGGACTCGTACGTGAGCTCGTAGCCCTCGCTGACGACGACGATCGAGAAGTCCTTGCCGCGCTCGTGCCGGTGCTGGATCTCGCGGCACGCCTGCTCGACCGTGATCGGCTGCTCGGGGATCAGGATCACGTCCGCGCCGCCGGCGATCCCGCTCATGACCGCGATCCAGCCCGTGTGCGCGCCCATCACCTCGACGACCATGACGCGGTTGTGCGACTCCGCGGTCGTGTGCAGCCGGTCGATCGCCTCGGTCGCAGATCGAGACGGCGGTGTCGAAGCCGAAGCGTGTAGTCGGTCGCCGGACGAGGTCGTTGTCGATCGTCTTCGGACGCCGACGACCGGGAAGCCGTGCTCCGCGTAGAGCCGCGCCGCGACGCCGAGCGTGTCCTCGCCGCCGATCGCGACGAGCGCGTCGAGGCCCTGCGTGCCGAAGTTCTCGAGCACGCGGTCGACGCCGCCCTCGACCTTGTACGGGTTCGTCCGCGACGTGCCGAGGATCGTCCCGCCGCGCGGGAGGAGCCCCGAGATCTCACGCGGGCCGAGCGGCTCGAACCAGCCGTCGACGAGCCCGCGCCACCCGGTAGCCGGATCCCGACGACCTCGTCCCCGCGTACCTGCGAGCGCCGCGCCACGGCCCGGATGACCGCGTTCAGGCCCGGGCAATCGCCTCCACCGGTGAGGATTCCGACTCGCATTCCGTGTGTGCCGAAGGTGGGAGTCGAACCCACACGGAGCTTGCGCCCCACCGGATTTTGAGTCCGGCGCGTCTACCAGTTCCGCCACTTCGGCCTCGAGCGCGCATCGTAGCCGTGGCGATAAAGAGTTGATAAGCGCGGTAGATTCCTCAATACTTGGCCCCCTCGCGGGCCGACCCCTAGTTGCGGCTGTCGATCCGCCGAGGAGACAACCGTGACGGAGGAGGAGGACAGCACGTGAAGAGACTCTGGATTGCTAGTAGCAGCGCTACTGGTCGCAATCCCGCTTGCCTTGCTCGCGGCAGGCTGTGGAGGCGGCGGTGGCGGCGGAGGGGGCAGCGAGGCAACGGCGCTGCCATCAGCAGGCATGCGAGCCGATTCAGTACGAGGGCAGCGGCAAGGCCGAGGCGCATCATCGCGTCGGACCTGCCACTCCAGGGCTCGAACCGGGCGCTGACGACCGAGATGGCTCAGGCGGTCGAGTTCATCCTCAAGCAGCACGACTGGAAGGCCGGCGGCAAGACACATCGGCTTCCAGTCCTGCGACGACTCGACGGCACAGGCTGGTAGCTGGGACTCGGCGAAGTGCACGGCGAACGCCAGCGCCTACGCGAACAACACGGCCGTCATCGGCGTCATCGGGACGTTCAACTCGGGCTGCGCGAAGCTCGAGATCCCGATCGCCGACCGCGCGCCGGACGGTCCGATCGCGCACGTCAGCCCGGCGAACACGTATCCGGGCCTGACGATCAGCGGGCCGGGCACCGAGTCCGGTGAGCCGGACGTCTACTACCCGACCGGCAAGCGGAACTACGCCCGCGTCGTGTGGAACGACCAGTTCCAGGGCGCCGCCGACGCGCAGCTTCGCGAAGCGACCAGGGCTTCAAGAAGGTGTACGTCCTGACGGACAAGGAGACGTACGGCAACGGCATCGCGACGCTGTTCACAGACTACGCCAAGAAGCTCGGGATCGCGACCGTTCCGGAGCTCGCCGGCGGCCTGGGACAAGAACGCGTCGAGCTACGACGCGGTCGCGACGCAAGATCGCAAGCAGTCCGGCGCGGACGCGCGTCTTCCTCGGCGGCATCATCTGCAACAACGGCGGCAAGCTGATCACGGACCTGCGTGCGGGCTTGGGCGCGAACGTGACGCTCTTCGCCCCCGACGGCTTCACGCCGATCGACGCGGCGACGATCAAGACCGGCGGACACGGCCACCGAGGGCATGTTCATCACGCAGCCGGGCATCCCGTCCGACCAGCTGACGGGCGCCGGGAAGAGCCTTCGTGAGAGGACTTCACGAAGGCGAACGCGGCAAGGAGCCGGATCCGTACACGAACTACGCAGCGCAGGCGACGGACGTCCTGCTCACCGCGATCGACGAGGCGAAGGGCGAGCGTGCCAATGTCGCGCGAGCACCTGTTCAGCCAGGACGTGAAGGACGGCATCCTCGGCAACTTCAAGATCGACGAGAACGGCGACACGACGCTCGGCACGGTGAGCGTCTGGCAGGTCGAAGGGCCAGAAGGGCGTGTTCGCTGAAGACGATCACGCCTGAGCTGAGCTTCGTTAAGGGGTAATCGAAGAGGACAGTCAGTCTAGGCTGGGGGAGGACACGTTCCTCCCCCAGCGCGTTTCAGGAGGGCAATGGCGACGCGAGCAGGCGAGGATCCGCTGTGGCGCGTCCCGGGTACCGGCCCGACGTGCTCTCGATCGTCGGCCTGCTCTTCGTGGTCGCCGTCGGCGCTCTGGCTGCTGATCAACTTCATCAAGGCCCCGGCGGACTTCTACAACCTGTTCCTGATCGGCCTCGACGAACGGGTGCGTCTACGGGCTCGTCGCGCTCGGCTACTCGCTCGTCTACGGCATCCTCGAGCTGATCAACTTCGCGCACGGCGACGTGTTCATGCTCGGCGGGATGCTCGTCGCGACGATGATCACGGACTGGGCGCTCAGTCGACAAGTCGGGCGCGGTGCTCTGGCTCTTCATCCTGCTCATGCTCCTGATCGCGATGGCGTTCTGCGCGACCATCAACACGACGATCGAGATCGTCGCCTACCGGCCGATTACGCAACGCGCCGCGGCTGGCGCCGCTGATCACCGCGATCGGCATGTCGTTCATCCTCCAGAACATCGGCCTCGTCTGGAAGGGCGCGCGACCGACGTCGGTGCCGGACATCCTCCCGCACGGCGACGGTCGTTCACGATCGGCGGCGTCGCCGTACACGTGGAACAAGCTTCATCGTCCTCCTGTTCACGATTCCGGTGCTCCTGGCGCTGATGTGGCTCGTCCAGCGGACACGGCACGGGAAGGCGATGCGGGCGACCGCGCAGGACCGTGAGGCCGCCGCGATGATGGGGATCAGCGTCAACCGCACGATCTCCTTCACGTTCTTCCTCGCCGGCTCCCTGGCCGGCTCGGCGGCGCTCCTCTACGCGCTCTACTTCACGAACATCCGCTACACGGAGGGGTTCCGCGTCGGTCTGATCGCATTCACCGCCGCGGTGCTCGGCGGGATCGGCAACCTGCCGGGCGCCGTGCTCGGCGGGCTCGTGATCGGCTTCGTCGAGTCGTTCAACAACGGGCTCGGCTGGCACGCGCCGGGAAGCGACTGGACCCAGTCGATCATCTTCGCGATCCTGATCCTGATCCTCGTCTTCCGGCCCGAGGGCCTGCTCGGGGAGCGCACTCCGGAGGGCGCGTAGTGGCGCCGCGGGATGCAGGCGGTTCGCGACAGCACGCCCGCGTTGAAGCGGCAGACCATGCCGCGGGCGAAGCGCGCGGCGATCGTCGGGATCCCGGCGTTCTTCGTCCTCGCGGTCACCGGCTCGGCGTCGCTCGGCCTCATCGTCGCCGCGCTCATCTTCGTGAGCCCTGTACATCCCGGCCTGGAACACGCTTCCGCTCGGCAAGTGGATCGTCCCGCTCGGCGTGATCCTGCTCGCGGTGCTCTATCCCCATGTACCAGCCGAACCTGTTCGACGTGGTCGTCTTCGGCAACTTCCCGAGCGTCGACACGGGCGTGACGATGATGATCTTCATCATGATGGCCCTCGGCCTGAACATCGTCGTGGGCTACGCCGGCCTGCTCGACCTCGGCTACGTCGCGTTCTACGCCATGGGTGCGCTACACGGTCGCGTGGTTCGCCTCGCAGCACTTCTCGGCACGTCAACGTGCACGTCGGCGGCGTCGGCGTGGCGCCGAACACGCCCGGCTTTCACATCTCGATCTGGCTCGTGCTGATCATCGCCGGGGTCTTCGCGACCCTCGCGGGCATCCTGATCGGCTTCCCGACCCTGCGCCTGCGCGGCGACTACCTCGCGATCGTGACGCTCGGCTTCGGCGAGATCATGCCCCAGATCGCGCAACAACGGCGACAACCTCTTCGGGCACAACATCACCGAACGGCCCGCAGGGGATCAACCCGATCGACCCGCCCGGCTTCGGCAACACGCTGCACAACACCGTCGGCCTCCCCGCGGACTACCTGAGCTCGACGAACTCGACGCGGCTCTTCTACTGGACGGCGCTCTTCCTGGTCCTGGTCACGGTCTTCTGCTCGGTCCGGCTGCGCGACTCGCGCCTCGGGCGGGCGTGGATCGCGATCCGCGAGGACGAGACGGCCGCCGCTGCGATGGGCGTCCCGCTGATGCGGACGAAGACGTGGGCGTATGCGGCGCGGCGCGTTCTTCGGCGGCGTCGCCGGGGCCTACTACGGAGCTTCAAGGGCGGCACCTTCCCCGGGGACTTCTACTTCAACATCTCCGTCTTCATCCTCTGCATGGTCATCCTCGGCGGGATGGGCAACGTCTGGGGCGTGATCGTCGGCGCCGCGTTCCTCTCCTACCTGAACCAGGAGGGCCTCGCGAACATCGGCGCCTGGATGAACGCGAACGGCGTCAGCGACTTCGTGTTCCGCAAGCACATCGACGTGCCGCTCTACACGTCCGGGGATCTTCGGGGTCATCCTCGTGCTGACGATGCTGTTCAGGCCGGAAGGGCTCATTCCGAGCGCAGCGGCGCAAGGCCGAGTTCCACGAGGGCGTCCACGACGAGTACCTCTGACGTGGAGCACCACGACGAGCTCTCTCCGACCGCGACGACGCGTAGCCGTGGCCGACCTGCTGATAGCCCAGGGCGTGCGCAAGGAGTTCGGCGGCCTCGTCGCCGTGAACGACGTCGACTTCACGATCCCGGAGCGGACGATCGTCAGCCTGATCGGGCCGAACGGCGCGGGCAAGACGACGTTCTTCAACATGCTGACGGGCGTGCTACAAGCCGACCGCGGGCCAGATCGTCTTCGACGGCCACGACGTCACGGGCAAGCCGCCGCACGCGATCACCGAGCGCGGCATCGGGCGCACGTTCCAGAACATCCGGCTCTTCCAGAGCATGACCTCGCTCGAGAACGTGCTCGTCGGCATGCACTCGCGGCTGAAGGGCGGCGTCCTGCGGCGGTGATCAAGCCTCCGTCGCTGAAGCGCGAGGAGATCGCCGCGCGGGCGAAGGCCCACGACCTGCTCGAGTTCTGCGGCCTCCGCGGCCGCGACGACGAGTACGCGCGCAACCTCGCCTACGGCGACCAGCGGCGGCTCGAGGTCGCGCGCGCGCTCGCGACCGAGCCGAAGCTCCTGCTGCTCGACGAGCCGACGGCCGGCATGAACCCGCAGGAGACGGCCGAGTTCACCGCGTTCGTCGGCAAGCTGCGCGAGCGAAGAGGGCCTGACCGTCCTCATGATCGAGCACGACATGCGGGTCGTGATGGGCGATCTCCGAGCGCGTGACCGTCCTCGACTACGGCGAGAAGATCGCCGAGGGCACGCCGCAGGAGGTCCAGCGCGACGAGCGCGTGATCGAGGCGTACCTGGGAACGGCGGCGGTGTCCTGATGGCGACCGCCGAGACCGAGCAGCCGACGGCCGCCAACGCCGGGCAGTCGATCCTCGAGCTGAAGGAGGTCCACACGTTCTACGGCTCGATCGAGGCGCTGAAGGGCGATCTCGATCGACGTCCGCGAAGGCGAGATCGTGACCCTGATCGGCGCGAACGGCGCGGGCAAGTCGACGACGCTCCGCTCGATCAACGGGCTCAACCACCCGCGCCGCGGCACGATCTCGCTTCCAGGGCAAGGACATCACGAACGACGCCCCGCACAGCATCGTCAAGATGCGGCATCAGCCAGTCGCCCGAGGGTCGGCGGCTGTTCCCGCGGATGAGCGTGATCGAGAACCTCGAGATGGGCGCGTTCCAGCGCAACGACCGGAGCGGGATCAAGGAGGACGATCGACCGCGTGTTCGAGCTCTTCCCGCGCCTCGCCGAGCGGCGCAACCAGAAGGCCGGGACGATGTCCGGCGGCGAGCAGCAGATGTGCGCGATCGGCCGGGCGCTGATGGCTCAGCCGAAGCTGCTCCATGCTCGACGAGCCGTCGATGGGGCTCGCGCCGATCTTCGTCGAGAAGATCTTCGAGATCATCAGGAGATCAGCCAGCAGGGGCACGACGATCCTGCTCGTCGAGCAGAACGCGCTGATGGCGCTCGACGTCGCCGACCGCGGCTACGTGATGGAGACGGGCACGATCGCGCTCGCGGACGACGCAAAGGCGCTCCGCGAGAACGAGAAGGTCCAACAGACCGTACCTCGGGCGTCGACTAGCCGACCTACGAATCGGGAAGTACGGCGGGGAGAGCAGGTACCCGATGCGCGGCGGGCCGCTCGCGCGGCCGTGAGCCATCGCGAGCGCAGGCGCCGATCCCGTGCGTCGGCACGAACCCGAGCTGGCGCGCGGAGGTCGCGTCCCGGCACCCGGCGACGAGCACGGCACCGAGCCGCTCGATCGCGGGCTGGCAGGCGGACCACTCGGCGAACGGGAGCAGCGGGTGGCACGAGCGGCCCGCGCGGTAGGTCTCGATCGCGCGATCGTCGGATCCGGCCAGCTGCTCGGCTTCGGCGAGATCCTCGGGATCGCGCGCGCCGCTCGAGCGCGCCGCCTGGAAGAGCGCGCGGAACGGCTGCTGGGTCGGGTGCGGAAACCGCTTGGTGAAGCGGCTGAGCAGGATCGCCGTGCCGCCCTCGTTGACCGGGAACTCGTCGCGCCACAGGCGGAGCGCGAGGCCGAGGGCCAGGTACGCGGCCGACATCGGGTTCGGGCCTCGCGCGGGAGCATCGCGGTCGTGTGCGGCACGCCGATGCAGATCACGTCGAGCCGCTCCTCGAGCCTCGTCGCCTTCGCCTCGACGCCGCGCAAGAGAGCCTCGGCGTGGGCGACCGAGGGCGGCCCGGCGAAGACGGCTGCGGCCGACAGCTCGCTGGGCAGGCGGCGGAGCACACCACGGCGCACGGGCCCGGGCACGAGCCCGAACAGCCCTCGGAGCGGGAAGTTCGCGATGCGGTCGACGGTCTCACGGTCGTGCGGGTAGCCGTGGAGGACGCCTCCGAGCGCGGGCGTGTTCAGCGTGAGCGAGACTCCGAGCAGGGCGACGCGCCGGGCCAGAGCACGTTCGAGCCCGAGCGCGAGACGCCAGCCGGCGGAACCCGAGGTCTCGAGCAGGGAGTAGGCGTTCGCCGTGCGCAGCGCCTGCGGGTCGGCGGCCGCGAGCAGCGCAGCCGCTCCGCCGTTGAGCACGGTCTCGGCCGCGGTCACCGGGACGACGATGTCTGCCTCCGCGAGCGCGGGTGGACCCGGAGCGGGCGATCGGCGTCGGGGATCTCGACGAGGTCCTCGCGCTCGGCGTCGTGGACCTCGACCCGCCCGTGGAAGCGGCGCGCGAATTCCGGCGGGACGAGGAGCTCGAGCTCCCTGTGGCCCGGGCGGCGGCCCAGTCCGCCGGCCACGAGCAGCGTCTGGCGGTCGAACGTCGCTCCGGCCCGGTCGAGCTCGGCCATCGTCGCCGCGATCGCGGTGCGCCGAGGATCGCCGAGGGAGCCCGGGATCGGCAGCGACGGAGGCTCGACGACGATCGTCGCCCGCGCGCCACGCGACACGAGCGCCTCGAGCGGCTGGCCTTCGAGCGGAAAGCGCAGCGCGTCGCGAACCGCGGCTGCGACGTCGACGATCGGCTCGACGGGCGGCGGAGGCGCCAGCACGACTGCGCCTTCATCGGCTTCGACGAGGGCGAGCCTCGAGCCGTACGCCAGCGGCAGGCGGGTCAAGGGATCGAGCGGTAGAGCCTGAGGAATGTCCGGCGGAACCCGCGCGCGCGGCCAGAAGCGCGACGCGAGCAGGTTCGTCTCGCGCCAGTCGACGACCGGTCACCGGGTAGCCCTGCTCTCGGGCCCACGCGAGGCCGGCGCTCGTCAGGGCGAGGCCCGCGCCCGACCCTCGCGCCTCCGGGAGCGTCGCGCGCGAAGGTCAGGAAGGCGGCCCGCTCGGGGCGGGCGAGGCCGACGTGCATCGATGACCGCTCGACCGGGACCATGAGCAGCTCGCCGACGGCCTTCCCGTCGATCTCAGCGAGGAAGAGCGCGACCTCGGGGTCGTCGATCTCTGAGGAGAAACTGCTCCCGGTCCTCGTCGGTGACCTCCGTCGGCGCTGCTTGCGCAGAAGACGGGTGACGCGCGCCTGGTGACTCGCGGCAGCTCGAGATCGAGCGCGGTTGCCGCTTCGAGGTCATCCGCCACCGCGCGCCGGACGGCGACGCCCGTCAGGCGAGGCGCTCGTCGACTCGGGCGTCTCCTGGATCGCCGCCGCGTGCTGTGCGCCGAACGAGAGGCGGAACCACGCGTCGACGAGCTCGGGGTCGGTCGCAGGGACGAGCGCGTAGTGCTTGTCGCGGCCGCGCGCGAACCACTCCTCGGCGGCGACCGCGTACAGATCCCGGACGAGCTCCGGCTCGCGCACGGCGTGGCCCGCGTACTTCCACCCAGATGTTGTCGCCCCAGGCCCCGTCGGCACGATGGGCTCCGAGCAGGTAGCCGACGAGCTCGCCGTCCACGGATGCGCGGCCGCGCCGGAGCCGCTCGTCCAGGGCCCAGAGCGCCTCGATCTCGCCGCGATAGTCGAGGCCGGCGGGCAGGCCCGGCTCGACCGCGCGCTGGCGGTTGTGGCGCTCCTCGAGCAGGGTCGCGGCTCCATCGACGTGCTCCTCGGAGAAAGGCTGAATCTGACTCCGGCATCGCCGCAGGACGATACCGTTGACCCATGCCGAAGACGTTGACCGGAGCCGAGCTGCAGCTGGACGACGGGCCCGTCCGCGACTCCGAGCTGTTCCTCGTCGACGGCAACAACCTCGCCTACCGCGCCTTCTTCGCGCTCCCGGAGGAGCTGGCGACGAGCGAGGGCTTCTCGACGAACGCGCTGCTCGGCTTCACGAACATGCTCTTCAAGCTGCTCGCCGACTACAAGCCGAAGGGCGTCGCAGTCGCCTGGGACACGCGCCCGGTCCACCGCGCGGCCGTCTCGGAGGACTACAAGTCGGAGCGCCGCCCGATGCCGGACCTGCTGCGCGAGCAGTTCCCGCACTTCCGGCCGATCGTCGAGGCCTTCGGCTACCGGAACCTCGAGTTCGAGGGCTGGGAGGCCGACGACGTGATCGCCACGCTCGCGACGCAGGCCGACGAGGCCGGGATCAAGACGACCGTCGTCTCGACCGACCGCGACGCGTTCCAGCTCGTCACGGAGAACGTCGCGCTGATGATGACGCCGCGCGGCGTCTCCGACGTCAACGTCTACACGCCCGACCGCGTCGAGGCGCGCTACGGGATCCGGCCCGACCAGGTGCCGGACTTCATCGGGCTCAAGGGCGACACCTCGGACAACATCCCGGGCGTTCCGGGGATCGGCGACAAGACCGCCGGGCAGCTGATCTCGCAGTACGGGTCGCTCGAGGAGGTGATCGCGCACGCCGAGGAGCTCTCGCCCGCGCGCAAGAAGAACATCACCGAGCACGCCGACCAGGCGCGGCAGTCGAAGGAGCTGGCGACGATGCGCCGCGACCTCGAGCTCGACTGCGACGTGACGCAGCTCGTCCTCGCTCCGCGCCGGACCGCTCGCAGCTGAAGGAGATCTTCCGCAAGTTCGAGTTCCGGAACCTCCTGCACCGGGTCGACGAGCTCGACGACGCGGTCCCGGCCGCGCCGATGCTGCTCGAGAAGACGACGGTTCCCTGGAGCGAGGAACTTAGTAACAGTCTGTTACAAGGAGGAGAGGTGGCGATCGCGGCCGAGGATGGACCGGATCGCGGTCGCCGTTCCGGAGCGCGTCGTCGTCTCGCCGCGGCCGGAGCGGCTCGAGGGCGAGCTGATCGTCCACGACGCCAAGGCGCAGCGCGTCCCGGCGAAGGACGACACGCTGCTCCTCGCGTACCTGATCGAGCCGTCGCGCCCCGAGTACCCGCTGAACGAGCTCGAAGCCGAGTACGGGCTCGAGCTCGAGCCGGACCCGCCGCCGAGGAGGAGACCGCTGCGCTCGTTCGGAACGCGGCGGCGACGCTCCGGCTGCGCGACCTGCTCCTCGAGCGGGTGCGCGAGCGGGGCATGGAGCCGCTCTACCGGGACGTCGAGCTCCCGCTCTCGCCGGTGCTCGCCGCGATGGAAGACACCGGGGTCAAGATCGACGAGTACCGCATGGGCGAGATCACCGCGCGGCTCCGCGAGATGGTCGAGGAGCTCGAGTCGCGGGCCTACGACCTCGCCGGCGAGGAGTTCGTGCTCGGCTCGACGCAGCAGGTCGGCCGGATCCTGTTCGAGAAGCTCGGCCTCACGCCCGGGCGCAAGGGCAAGACGGGCTTCTCGACCGACACGCGCGTCCTGCGCACGATCCGCGGCGAGCACGAGCTCGTCGGCGTGATCGAGGAGTGGCGCGAGTACTCGAAGCTCCTGAACACGTACCTCGGCCCGCTCCCGAGCCTGATCGCCGAGGACGGGCGCCTGCACACGACGATCAACCAGGCCGTGGCCGCGACCGGTCGCCTGTCGACGACGAACCCGAACCTGCAGGCGATCCCGATCCGCACCGAGCTCGGCCGCGAGATCCGCTCCGCGTTCATCGCCGAGCCGGGAACAAGCTGCTCTCGGCCGACTACTCGCAGATCGAGCTGCGAATCCTCGCGCACGTCTCCGGCGAGCCGAAGCTGCGCGAGGCGTTCGCGCGCGGCGAGGACATCCACACGGCGACCGCGGTCGAGGTGCTGGGCGTCGAGCCGGCCGAGCTGACCTCGGCGCAGCGCTCGGTCGCGAAGATGATCAACTTCGGGATCGTCTACGGGATCTCGTCGTTCGGGCTCTCGGAGAACCTCGAGATCCCGCGCGAGGAGGCGCAGCAGTACATCGACGCCTACCTCGCGCGCTTCCCGCACGTCCAGGACTTCATCCAGCGCACGATCGAGCAGTCCGAGCGCGACGGCTACGCGACGAGCCTGCTCGGCCGGCGGCGGCCCGTCCAGGAGCTGCGCGCCCAGAACCGCGCAGACGCGCTCGCTCGGCGAGCGGCTCGCCGTCAACTTCGTCATGCAGGGCTCGAACGCGGACATCATCAAGGTGGCGATGGTTCGCATCCACGACCGGCTGCGCGAGGAGGGGAGAGGCGCGCGGCTCGTGCTCCAGGTGCACGACGAGCTGCTGCTCGAGGTGCCGGACGCCGAGGTCTCGGCGGTCAAGGAGCTCGTCCGCGACGAGATGGTGCGGCGCGTACGACCTCGACCCGCCGCTCGCGGTCGACGTCGGCACCGGGCGACGACTGGAGCGAGGCGAAAAGCTGAACGTCGAGCTCTCGGACGGCGTCTCGCTGAACGTCGAGGAGGTCGGCGACGGCTTCCCGGTGATCGTGCTGCACGGCGGGCCGGGCTCGACCACACCTCGTTTCGGCCCTACCTCGATCCGCTCGGCGACGAGTTCCGGCTGCTCTACGTGGACGAGCGCGGGCAGGGGCGCAGCGAGCGGGTCGATCCCGCGACGCTGTCGCTCGACGTCTTCGCCCGCGACGTCGACCTGCTCGCCGAGGCGCTCGAGCCTGGAGCGGTTCGCGCTGCTCGGCCACTCGTTCGGCGCGATCATCACGACGAAGCACGCGATCGAGGATCGGCACTGCCGACTGCATACGTGATCTCGGGCGGCGGAGACTCGAGCGCGGCGCTCGAGGCGGACGTCGACGCGTCGCTCGAGGCCATGGGCGAGGCGGGAGTGCCGATCAAGGCCAGCTGGGAGCAGGAGAAGACCGTCGCGACCGAGGACGAGCTGAAGGAGCTGCTGCGGGTGCAGATGCCGTTCCACTTCGCGGGCGACGTCCCGCCCGGGTTCGGCGACGAGACGCTCGGGACGCCGGACGTGCTCCGGCACTTCGCCAACATCGGCTACGGCGACTTCGACTACGTGCCCGACCTCCACCGCGTCGTCCAAGCCGACGCTCGTCGATCGTCGGCGAGCACGACCGCACGACCACCCCGCGGGCGGCCCGCGCTCTCCACGAGGGGATCGCCGGCAGCCGCCTCGTCGTCCTCCCCGGAGTCGGCCACATGAGCTTCGTCGAGACGCCGGAGCCGTACATTGCCGCCGTGACGACGTTTCTCCGAGGAGCTCGCAGGCTGATGTGGCGGCATCCGCCTCCTCTTCGAGCGGGTCGGCTGGAAGCCGTTCGCGATCGGCGCGGGGATCGTCGTCCTCGTCGCCGTCGCGGCCGGTGCCGCGATCGCACTCCTGGGCGGAGGCGACGAGTCCTCGACGCCGACCACGACCGCGGTCAAGAGCGGACGAACGTCTACTACCTGCGGGCCGTCGCGCCCGAGACGCACGTCCAGGGCTGCTCGATGCGCATCCGCTTCATCTGGAAGCCGGACTACCACGCGATTCAGTACCTGGGGGCGAACGCGATCATCACCGTGTCCGGAACGGACATCGCCGGTTCCTATAGACAGAAGTTCACGCGCAAGGGACTGGCCCTCGACGTCGGCCCTGTCGACCTCAGGGGCGGCTACAAGGTCTGGTCGGCGAAAGTGACCGCGATGGACGGCGATCCGCCCGGAAACGACACGACCGTCCAGACCGCTCCGCCAACCAATTCGAACTGCACCTAGCCGCAGGCGCGGGTTTCCAAGCGACCGTCTTTCCAGGGCTATACTGCGCGCCTCCACATGACCAACGACACGGTTGATACGAACACGACGACCACGCTGACCGAGCAGGACGTCTGGATCACGGGCCCCGACGGAGAGCAGATCCCGAACTACGAAGCGACCTTCCCGACGATCAACGAGGGCGAGGTCGTGCACGGCACAGGTCGTCCGCGTCGACAAGGACGAGGTCCTCGTCGACATCGGCTACAAGTCGGAAGGCGTGATCCCGGTCGCCGAGCTGTCGATCCGCCGCTCGGTCAACCCCGCGGACGAGGTCAAGCTCGGCGACGAGATCGACGCGCTCGTGCTCACGAAGGAGGACGCCGACGGACGGCTGATCCTCTCGAAGAAGCGCGCGCGCTTCGAGATCGCCTGGAAGGCGATCGAGGCAGCGGCCGAGAGCGGCGAGGCCGTCGACCGGCAAGGTGATCGAGGTCGTCAAGGGCGGCCTGATCCTCGACCTCGGCGTCCGCGGCTTCCTGCCCGCGTCGCTCGTCGACATCCGCCGCGTCCAGGACCTCGACGAGTTCCTCGGCCAGGAGCTCCGCTGCAAGGTGATCGAGCTCAACCGCTCGCGCAACAACGTCGTGCTCTCGCGCCGCGCGGTGCTCGAGGACGAGCGCAAGGAGATGCGCCAGGCGATCCTCGACCGGCTCAGCCCGGGCGACGTCGTCGAGGGCCAGATCTCGAACATCGTCGACTTCGGCGCGTTCGTCGACCTCGACGGCATGGACGGCCTGATCCACATCTCCGAGCTCTCGTGGTCGCACGTCAACCATCCGTCCGAGGTGCTCGAGATCGGCCAGGACGTGCAAGGTCAAGGTGCTCGACATCGACCGCGACCGCCAGCGGATCTCGCTCGGCCTCAAGCAGACGCAGTCCGATCCGTGGCAGCAGGTGCGTCGACAGCGTACAACGAGGGCGACGTCGTCGAGGGCCAGCGTGACGAAGGTCGTCACGTTCGGCGCGTTCGTCGAGATCCTGCCCGGCGTCGAGGGGCTCGTGCACATCTCCGAGCTCGCGCAGCACCACGTCGAGAACCCGCGCGAGGTCGTCTCGCAGGGCGACGTCGTCAACGTGAAGATCATCGAGGTCGACGCCGAGCGCCGCCGCTCTCGCTGTCGCTGAAGCGCGGTCGACGAGGGCGATGACGTGCAGCCGCGCGCCGACGGGCAGCCGCTGGAGACCCCTGCTCCGACTCGGCGCCGCAGATCTCGACCTGTCCGAGGACGTCTTCCCGGAGGCGCAGGCTGAGCCTGCGGCCGAGGAAGATCCGTGCGAGCGAGTCGCGGAGGCGGAGGTCGCGCCGCCGAGACCGGCGAGCCGAGCGGCCGACGACGCCGAGGCGAGCGTCGAGCCGAGCGCCGATGCCGCGGAGCGACGCCGAGGCGAGCACCGAAGCGCCGCCGCAGACGACGCCGAGGCGAGCATCGAGGCCGACGCAGTCGACCCAGCACCAGGGGCCCGGCGATTCCGAGGGTCACGCCCCGTACGCCCCGAGAGGCTGAGCAGCCCAGGACCTAGACCCCTCGCGGTCGCGATCACGGGCGGCATCGGCGCGGGAAGAGCGAGGCGCTGGCCGCGTTCGCGCGCCACGGCGCGGCGACGATCTCGAGCGACGAGGTCGTCCACGAGCTCTACGAGGATCCGGACGTGCAGGCGGCGCTGGCCGAGCGCTTCGGCACGCAGCGACCGGCAGGCGGTCAGCGAGCAGGCCGTCGGCGACCGCGACGCGCTGATCTGGCTCGAGCAGCTCCTGCATCCGCGGGTGATCGACACGCACCGAGGCCTGGCGCGACGAGCTGGCGCGGCTCCCGAATCCGCCGGACCTCGCCGTGAACGAGGTCCCGCTCCTCTACGAGGCCGGGAGCCGAGGCCGCTTCGACGCGGTCGTCGCGATCACCGCGCCGCGCGAGCTGCAGGCCGAGCGGGCAGGCGACCGCGCTGGACGAGCGCGAACAGCGGCTGATCCCCGACGAGGAGAAGGTCCGCCGCGCCGACTTCGCGTACGTCAACGACGGCTCGCTCGAGGAGCTCGATGCGTTCGTGGCCGACGTCGTTCGTAGGCTCACGTCGTGAGAGAGTCGTCCCGATCGCTCGTCCTCGTCGTCGCTCGTCGCGGCCGGTCTCGTCTACTTTCGCAACGGCGAGCCGACCTGGTTCGAGCGCGATCCGCTACCCGCTCCACTACGAGCAGATCGTCCGCGGGCACGCGCAGAACTACCGACCTCGACCCCGCCGCTGCTCGCCGCGGTCATCTACCAGGAGAGCGAAGTTCCGACGCCGACGCGAAGTCGAGCTCGGGGGCGATCGGGCTCGATGCAGCTGCGGCCGGCAAACCGCCGAGGGCATCGCCATCCGCACCGGGGGCGCGACTTCCAGGTCTCCGACCTCTACAACCCGGAGATCAACGTGCGCTACGGCTCGTGGTACCTGCGCCATTTGCTCGACAAAGTACGGCGACGAGCAGGACGCGCTCGCTGCCTACAACGCCGGCCAGCGCAACGTCGACGAGCTGGCGCGCCGAGGGCAAGGAGCATCCAGTTCCCGGAGACGCGTGCGTACGTCGACCGCGTCGAGCACCTCAAGCGGCGTCTACGCGCGGGCCTACCGACCTCTAGAGCGCGGCGAGCTGCTCCTGCATCCAGTCCGCGCCGAGGACGATGCCCTTGCTGGTCGCGCAGCCTCGATCGCCTGCTCGAGAAGCCTTCTCGCCTCGTCCGGACCGGCCGGCCGCGCGATGGACGTCCGCAGTGTTCACGCAGAGGATCGCCATATCGAGGAGCCGCCGCCGGTCAAGGGAGCGTGAGGCTCTCCTCCGCCAGGTCGCGCGCCGCGTCGTGGTCTCCCGCGCGCGGCGAGGACTCTCGCTTTGCCGCTCGCCAGTAGGTATTGCGTCGGAGACGTCGTCGTCCGCACCGAGCGCCCTGGCCTCGTCGACGTACACCTCGGCTTCGTCCGAACGGTCTTGCGCGGCCAGGGCAAAGGCGGCGATTCCGCTCACCGTCGAGGAGATATCCCGTCTCCCCATACGCCTGTGAGGGCATCGTGCGCCGGCATGATCTCTTCCTCGGCCTCCTCGTACACGACCGGCGAGAAGCGAGACGCACGCGGTCATCATTGAGATGGCGTGAGCGTCGACGGTCGCGTCCGAGCTCCATCTGCCTGGCCGTGCCTTCCTCGACATCGGCCCGTCCTTCCTCTTCCCGGCCCGCCATGCGCTTGAAGTTCCCGCGGACGACGAGCAACCGGCTTGCTTCGCTGCGGGCGTTCGGACGGTCGACAAGCCGAGCGCAGAGCTTCAGCCCGTCGTCGACCGATCCGTCGTACCAGAACGCGTCGACGCAGAGCCAGCCGATCACGAGCCGCTTCGAGCCGGAGGTTGCCGAGCGTGTTCGCGATCCGGGCGGCTCGCTCGAGCTCTTCAGTTGGGTCGCCGTCCGTCCAGCTGATGTGCTGGCCCAGGAGGTAGAGCACCCTCGGCCAGAGACCTCTTCGTCTCCGAGCTCCTCCAGCTCCGCGGCGCGGCGGTCACGCAGGGTCGCCACAGCGTCGTCCATCAGGCCGCCGCGCATCGTCCGAAGCGCCTTGCCTTCCTGGCCTCGATCAGCGCGCCCGCCGCGCGATCGCCAGCCTGGAATTCGCCGCGACCAGCCCGTCGTCGTAGCGCTGTCTTAGCCTCGTCGAGGTCGCCACGCTCGTGACCAACGAGTGTCCGAGATCCGCGAGCAGGCGAGGTCGCAGCTCGTGCGTCTCGGGGAGGAGCGTGAGCGCCCGCTCGCTGAGCCCGATGGTGCGCCGCGGACGCGTCCACACGCCGCGTCGCGCGGCCGGCGGCGCTTGCCCAGCCGTTCCCCGGCGCCGAGCAGCGAGCGCCTCGGCAGCCCGACGTCGACCGGAGCGAGCTCCGCGCGATAGCGGTACGCCTGCTCCAGGTGATAGCCGACGATCTCGTCCTGCTCCGCGAGGCCGATCTGGTCGAGCCAGTCCGCAAATCGCTCGTGCAGCTCGGCGCGAAGCTCCTTCGGCATCGCTTCGTACGCCGCGTCGCGAATCAGCAGGTGCCGGAACCGGAACGCGTCCTCACCGGGCAAGGTCGGTCCGGTCCGGGCCGGATCAGCTCTTTCCGAACGAGGGTTTGCAGGTTGGCTCCACACGGACTCGCGTAGCTGTTCCGTCGAGAGCTCGGCGACGGCTCCGCGGTGGAAGACCTTGCCCTCGACCGAGCCTCGCTCGATGACGGCGCGCTCGTCTCGGCCCAGCCGATCGAGCCGCGCTGCGAGAGCGTGGATCGTCGGCGGAACCGTGATCTGCGACAGATCACCGGCTGGAACCCACTCGCCGTCGCTCCGCGTCAGGAGGCCGTCGTCGATCAGCATCCGGAGCATCTCCTCGACGAACAGGGATTTCCCTCCGCCGCGCTCATGATCCGGCTTCGGACGTCCTCGTCCAGCTGGGCGCGTCCGAGGAGATTCGTCACGAGCTCGCGCCGATTCGCCGTCGTTCAGACGCTCGAGGAGCACGGAGGTGGCATTGAACTTTGCCGCCGCCCCAGCTCGGACGCTCGTCGAGGAACTCGGGGCGGGCGATGCAGATGAGCAGGATCGGCGAGTCGTGCGACCACTCCGCCAGATGCTCGACGAGGTCGAGAAACGTCGGCTCGGCCCACTGCAGGTCATCGAACAGGACGACCAGCGGCCGAGTGCGGCCCTCCGCCTCGAAGAGCCGACGGACGGCAGGCGGTCTCGTCGCTCGGGCCCGGGTCGCCCCGAGGTCGACCGCGGCCGCGACTCGCTCTGTGATCAGGCGCGCGTCGTCCCCCTCGAGGCGCCTTCGATGCCGGCCAGCGGATCGTCGCCGTAGCGCCCGCGGAGAGCTTCGGCCAGGGGCCAGTAGGTGATGCCCTCGCCGTAGGGAAGGCAACGGCCTCGCATGATCGTCGGCCTCGTCGCCGACGCCGCCCATGAACTCGGCGACGAGCCTCGACTTGCCGACACCCGCCGCGCCGAGCAGCGTGAACAGATGGCACGCGCGCTCGCCCACTGCTCGCCGATAGGCCTGCTCGAGGGCAGCCAGCTCCCGCTCGCGGCCGACCATCGGCGAGTCGAGCCGCCGCGCACGGCCGGGCATGTCTCCCTTCCAGGCTGAGGAGCCGGTAGGCGGCGACCGCCGCGGTCTTGCCCTTGAGGCCCAGAGGCTCGGCCTCCGCGACCTCGACGGCATCGCGCACCAGCATGTACGTCGGCTCGCCGAGCAGGATCTCGCCGGGCGGCGCGGCCTCCTCGAAGCGCTTGGCGACGTTGACCGCGTCGCCGGTCGCAAGCGCTGCCCGCCGCCCGCGTCGCCGGCGACGACCTCGCCGGTATTGACGCCGGTCGGACTGCGATCGTCACGCCCCAGTCCCGCGCGAGCTCCTCGTTGAGCGCCGAGAGGCGTTCGCGCATCTCCATCGCAGCCCGAACCGCCCGCAGCGCATCGTCCTCGTGGACGATCGGAATCCCGAAAACGGCCATCACGGCGTCACCGATGAACTTCTCGACGATTCCCTCGTGGCGCTCGACGACGGACTGCATCTCGTCGAAGTAGCGGCCCATCACGCGTCTCAGCGACTCCGGGTCGAGCTGCTCGCCGAGCGCAGTCGATCCCGTGACGTCCGAAAACGACCACCGTCACGGTCTTTCGCACCTCGCGGGCCGCCTCTTCGCCCACGAGCGGGGCCGCACGCGCCGCAGAACGCGAAGCCCTCTGGGTTCTCCTGACCGCAGCGGGCGCACGTAACCATGCGGCTGAGTCTGGTTTTCGCGGCATGATGTCTCGATGATGCGCAAAAGACACTTGACAGACGCCAGCGTGATGTCATAATGACGCCATGGAGATGGCACGGTTCGTCGATTCGCTCGCAGCAGACGTGGCCGCAGTGGCTGCAGTCGGCGACGAGCAGACCCGCGTCGCGGCTGAGCGAGTGCTGCAGGCGATCCGCGGCTCCGCGGGGCTACGGCTTCCTCGACGCCCTGGGCGAGGCGGCCCTCGAGATCAGCGGGCAGCTGCCCGGAGGGTCACATCGAGGTGCGCCTCGTGGGCCAGGATCCCGCGCTCGTGCTACGTCGGCGAGGAGGCAGCTCCTCCGGAGCCGGCGGCCGACAGACGGGCTGACGTCGCGGATCACGCTCCGTCTCCCCGAGTCGCTCAAGGCCTCGATCGAGGCGGATGCGGCTCGCGAAGGAATTTCCGTGAACAGCCTGATCGTCCGCGCCCTCTTCGCGGGGGCGCGGGCGGTCGAGGTCCAGCGATCCGGCAAGACGGCTCCAGGGCTACGGCCAGAGCTGAGAAGGAGAGGAGAGTCAGATGGCGACCAAGTTCTATCCACTGCCTTTCGGACATGCAGAAGTGCGAGGTCGACAGCGCGTCCCGCGAAGCCGGCGCGCCCCAGAAGGCGGCGATGAGGCGCGAGACCTTCGACACCCCAGGCTCGCTCGAGCTCACGCGTTCGGATTCCCGAGCGGGGACATCCACCTCGACACCGTCGGAGGGCACCGAGAGCGTCGTCGAGATCAGTGCCAGCCCCGAGCTCGAGGAAGAGGCCCGGATCGAGCTCCATCCGAAGCACGACGGCCACGAGCTGAGCGTGGTCATCGAGAAGCGATCCGGGCCTTCTTCAAGCTCGTTCCGCGACGCGACGATCAGCGTGCGCATCACGACTCCGCCCGGAGCGGATCTCGACGTCTCGACGGCGCTCGGCGGACGTCGGACGCGCGCGGTGACTTCGGCGCCGCGAAGGTCAACACCGCCTCCGGCGACGTCAGATTCGAGACACGTCGGCGGCGAGGCGCAGGTCAACTCGGCAAGCGGCGACGTCGAACCTCGACGCAGGTCGACGGACCGCTCACCGTGAACACGGCACTCGGAGACGTCGAGATCCGCCGGATCCAGGGCGAGGGCAAGGTCCGCGCCGCCTCGGGCGACATCTCGATCGACGAGGCCGACTCCTCGCTGAAGGTCCAGACGGCATCGGGCGACGTCGAGCGTCGACAGCGTGCGCGAAGGCGAGGTCACGCTGCAGACGGCCTCGGGCGACATCGAGGTCGGGATCAAGCAGGGCTCGAAGCTCTGGATCGACGCCAGGTCGATGAGCGGAGAGACGAGCTCCGAGCTCGAGCTCGGCGACGCGCCGAGCGACGGCGACGGCCCCCTGGTCGAGGTGCGGGCCACGGCCATGAGCGGCGACATCAAGGTCAAGCGCGCGCTAGGACGATGTCGGTCGCCATCGGGATCGAACCAGCCCGGCCGCGGGAGGAGACTCCACAGCCTCTGACCAGGCAGCCGCTCTTCCTGCGGGTCTGGGCCGGCGCAGACGATCTCGTCTTCGGAGACCAGATCAGCGCGCTGGCGATCCCGCTGACGGCGATCCTCGCGCTGCACGCGTCGGCGCTCGAGGTCGGGATCCTGACCGCGATGGCCTGGCTCCCGCACCTGCTCTTCTCGCTGCCGGCCGGGGTCTGGATCGACCGCCGCGCGCACCGGCGCTGGAACATGATCGTCGTCGACGTCCTGCGCGCGGCCGCGCTCGCGACGATTCCGGTCGCCTGGTGGCTCGGCGCGCTGACCATGTGGCAGCTCGTGGCCGTCGCGTTCGCCGTCGGGCGCGCTCACGGTCTTCTTCGACCTCTCCAGCGTCGTCGTTCTTCGTCGCGCTCGTGCACCGGTCGCAGTACGTGGACGCGAACAGCAAGATTCAGCACGACCCGCTCGCTCTCGTACATCGCCGGGCCTTCGACCGCAGGCCTTCTCGTGCAGGCGCTTACAGCGCCCGGTCGCGATCGCTCGCCGACGCGCGTCTCGTTCGTGCGTCTCCGCGCTCGCCCTGCGCGGAGTCAGAGGTGCGCGAGCCGGAGGTCGAGCGCGCGGCGAGTCGAGCGCGCGGACTGATCTCGGGAAGGCTTTCGCTACCTCGCGCACCAGCCCGTGCTCCGCGCCGGTGTCGCGTGCACGAGCACGATCAACTTCTTCAGCTTCTTCATCTTCGCGATCTTCGTCCTCTACGCGAGCCGCACGCTCGGGCTGAGCGCCGGCGCGATCGGGCTGATCCTCGGCGCGGCCTCGTTCGGTGCGCTCGCGGGCGCGCTCGATCGCTCCGCGCGTGCGGGCGGAGGCTCGGGGATCGGCCGCGCGGTCGTCGTCGGCTCGGTGCTCTTTCCGGCCCCGATGGCGCTCTTCCCGCTCGCGCACGGCTCCGCACTGGCTGAGCGGCGTCGATGCTGCTCGTCGGCGAGTTCCTGGCGAGCGTCGGCGTGATGATCTTCGACGTCAACCAGAACAGCCTGATGCTGATGCTGATCCCGCACGAGGTTCGCAGCCGGGTCGTCGGCGTCTCGCGGTTCTTCAACTACGGAACGAGGCCGTTCGGGGCGCTGCTCGGCGGCGTGCTCGGGGCGGCGATCGGGCTGCGGCCGACGCTGTGGGTCGGCGGTCATCGGCTGCCTGTTCGGCGTCCTGTTCCTCCTGGCCTCGCCGATGCCCCGCATGCGGGAGGAGGGACCTCGCGTGAGCCGTCTCGACGATCCTCCGGCACCGGCCCGCTGCGCGCGCTCGCTCGTCGCGGAGGTCGATCTCGACGACGGGCGCGCAGATGACCTGGCTCGCGCTGCCGTGGTTCGTGCTCACGACGACGGGCTCGGCCGGCGCAGATGACGCTCGTGATCGATCGCCGAGCTCATCGGCATCGCGGTCGCCGGAACTCCCGGCCGGGCAGCTTCGTCCAGCGCTCGGCGCCCGCCGCACGATGCTCGTCGCCGACGCGCTCCGCGCGCCGCTGATGTTGCTCGTTCCGATGCTCCACTGGACCGGCGCACCTCGTTCGTGCGCGCTGCTCGTCGCTGGCGTTCGCTACTCGGAACGCTTCGGCGCTGCCCTACTTCACGGCGCAGAAGGTGATCGTTCCCGAGCTCCTCGGCGAGGACGAGGAGACGATCAGCCAGGCGAACGCGCTCTTCCAGGGCGCGATCCGCGCGACGCTGCTGCTCGGGCCGCCGATCGCCGGCGTCCTCATCGGCGTCATCGGCGCGGCCGAACGTGCTCGTGATCGACGGTGCTGACATACGTCGTCTCCTTCGCTGCTCGTCGGCGCTGTTCGTCCCCGGCGCGAGCCGCCGCCGAGGCCGGAGGAGGACGCGGCGGGATGCTCGCCGGACTGCGCTTCCTCGTTCGCGAGCCGCTTGCTGCGCGTCTGGATCCCGTTCTTCGTCGCCGGCGACGCGGCCTGGCACGGCGTTCTTCGCCGCCGTGCCCGTGCTCGTCGATCGAGCGCTTCGACGCGCATGCGACGATCGCGGGCCTGCTCTTCGCGGGCTTCGGCGCGGGCGCCTGATCGGGAACTTCGCTCTCGTTCCGCTTCTTCGTTCCGAGCGCATCGACGGCCTGCGGCTGGTCGCGCTGATCGGTGCCGTCTGCAGGCGGCTGCCCGCTCTGGATCCTGACCCTCGACGTCGGCGCGCCCGGTGCACGTTCGCTGCGATCCTCGTCAGCGGGATCGCGAAACGGCATCTGCAATCCGTCGATCCACGCGATCTTCACGCTCCGCATGCCGGTCGCGATCCGCGCGAAGGCGATGTCCGCGATGGGTGCGATCTGGGGAATCGGGACGCCGCTCGGCCTCGTCGTCGCCGGCCCGGTCCTCGCCAAGTTCGGCGCGCGAGCCTGGTGCTCGTCGGATTCGCGGCGGTCCAGACCGTGTGCATGCTCGGAGTCGCTGTCGCCGCCCTGCGAGCGCGTACGGCTTCGGCCAGTACCGCTGTTCCCGCGCGTTCGACGTGTAGCGCAACGAGTCCGGCGCGGTCGGAGCCGCGCCGGACGGTGAGCGAGTGATCGAACTACGGCCTTGAGAGGCGATCCCAGAGGTTGCTCGATCATCACATCGACGGGGACTGCCAGACGTCTTCGGCGAGGGTGAAAGCACCGACGGCGAAGACCTTCGCGCCTCCCTTCTCGTGAGTAGGTCATCTGACCTGTTCTGCCGGGCCCGAGCAGGTTCGGAAGCTCTGCGAGCACATGCGTGCCTCCGGGGCGAGCTCGAAGCCGTCTTGTCGATTTCGATCCCGAAGTTCGAGAACGACGAGCCCTTGCGTCAGGTTCTGTTCCCGTGAAGAGCCAGGGTGTGCTGCGGGTGTTCCGAACGTGGTATGCGCCCCGATGAGTACCGTCGTCGTTGCCGATGTACTGAACGCCGATCAGGGCGGCTTCGGGACGCCCGACGTCACGCCACTTGGCGACGCGAGTCATGTGGTTGTGGCTGATGACGGTCCGCCAGAAGAAGTTGTTCGCGGAGAGGAACATCAGGTTTCCGCCGCGATTGCGGAAGCCGACGACCGCGTCGTACTCTCGGTCGGTCACGTACTCGTGATGGCCGGAGAAGATGAGCAGGTTGTATGGCGGCGGCAAGTTTGCGTCCATTCGCTGCGGCCACGTCCGACTGGGCTAGGTAGTCGACCTCCTTGTCGTTCGCGATCAGCCAGCGCAGAAACGGCTGCTCGTAGTACTTGTAGTTCGGTGGAACTCCCCGCTGGTCGAAGGGCCGGCCGAGGATGACCGACTTCACCTTCGGGCTCGCGTACCAGGTGTCCGCTTGCCCGTCGCCGTTGTCGTCGTGGAAGTTGTACGCCTGCCACGCGAGAGTCGGCAGGACGACGGCGACGCGGTTCTCACCGAGGCGCCGTGGTCGAAGAACGAACGGCGCATAGCCAACCCGATGTCCGGAGCCCGTGAGCTTGGCGAAGTACAGACCACTCGGGGAGTCTGGGATCGAAACGGCGATCGCCCGGGCCTTTCGCACCGTGCCCAGATACCTGGCGTCCGTGACGGCCGTCCCGTACATCTCGTCACGCGGCTTCATGTCTTGATGTTCCGTGCCCGCATGGAAGAACTGCACGGACACGTTGCGTGCCTGCTTCGAGAAGATCACGAGCCGCGCGCGACCGCGCCGGGCCGGTAGCTCCGCGTGGGAACGCCGCCTCGATGACGGGCTTCTTCGAGGGCTTCAGCTGAGCATCGGCGCCGTCGACGCTGAATCCGGCGACCGTGTGAGTCGTGCTCGTTCCGACGGCCATGGGTAGAGCGATGGCCAGAAGAGCGATTTGAATTGGCGGCGCAGCGCGCCGCGATGGACCTGAGTGTGGGGTGTGTGTGAACATGGCCCCACCGTCGAGCCGGGCTCAAACCAGGCAGTCACGGGCCGCCAACCGGTGACTAACCGCCGCCGCTGAGCGCCGCTACGCTGGCGAATCGCGGTTTCCCTCGAACGAGGCGTCGAGAGCGCAGCCGTCTTCTTCCTCGTGGTCGGAGCAGCTTCGGTCGTGCTCTGGGCGCTTCTGCGAGGCCGCGCGCCGCGTCTGCGCGTGGTGCTCGCTTCATCGTCGCGCTCCTCGCACTGGCTGGCGGCGCGGGCCTCGGGGCCTGGGCGTGGCACGAAACGCGCTCCCGCGATGTGCGCGGCTCGCCCGACGATCGAGTTCTCGCCGAAGTTGCGCAGCTCGTGAATCGTTCGAGTCGTGAGGAGCCGTGGCCGACCGTACGGCCGCGATCCAGCAGCGGACGCACGTTGCGCCGTTCCGGCACCGGCCGCCGTTCCGACAGATCTGGCGGGTCAACACGCCGGACGTCGTCGAGTTTCCACCCGCAGTCGCGTACGGCCGCGTCTACGTCAGCTCCTTCAGGGGGCACTTCTACGCGCTCGACGCGGCGAGTGGGCGCGTCGTGTGGAAGAAGCGGCGAGGCACTGCTCGCCCGCCTCGCCGATGCTCGCGCACCACGTCGTCTATCAGTCCTATCTCGTTACCGCTCCCGTGCGCACGCCACGCACCCGGCGCGCGAGGGTTCGTCGTCGCGTGGGACGCGGCCACCGGGCGCGAGCTCTGGCGATACGACGCCGCGGCGGTCGAGACGTCGCCGCTCGTCGTCGGGAAGCTTCTCTACTTCGGTTCGTGGGACGGGACCTTCTACGCGCTGAGCGCGCGCACGGGCAAGGTGCGGTGGACATTCCACGCGAGCGCGTCGATCACGAGCTCTGCCCGCGTACGACTCCGGGACGGTGTTCGCAGGGTCCGACGACGGCCACGTGTTCGCCCTCGACGCGCTGACGGGAAAGCTGCGCTGGCAGGCGGCGTCGTTCTCGCGCTTCGGCCGGCGCGAGTACTTCTACGCGACTCCGACGGTCGCCTACGGGCGCGTCTACATCGGCAATGCCGACGGAACGCTCTACGCGTTCGGCGCGAAGTCGGGCCGGCTCCTCTGGGCGCGGAGCGCCGGCACGTACATCTACACCGCGGCCGCGGCCTGGCACCAGATGATCTACGTCGGCACCTGGGACGGATACTTCTCGGCTTTCGACGCCGGGACCGACGATCTGCGCTGGCGCTACACGACGCGACCGGCGGAATCTCGGGCGCGCCGACGGTCATGGCGGGGCTCGTCTACTACTCGACCTTCGGGAAGTTCACGAACTCGCATCAGCGACGCGTCGAGGACGGGCCCTATCGAACGTACGCACTCGATGCGCGGACCGGCACGCCGGTCTGGCAGTTCCCCGACGGCAGTACTCGCCGGTGGTCGCCGACCGGGATCGCGTCTATCTCGCCGGGAGCGAGGCCGTGTACGGCCTGGTCTCGCGCAAGACCCGTTGACGGATGAGGCCACCGCCAGGGTGGCCTCATCAGTCCGTGGGTTTCGCGAAGCTACCCGGCGGCGCGGGCGATCTCGACTCGCGCGCACGGTGCGGTTGCCACGCGTGTCGGCTCGCGTCGATCCGTGAGGCCGGCTGACGCCGGCCGGGAGGCGCGAGGCGTCGGAGCCCGCGAGCGATGTAGAAGCGGTAGTGGCCGGGAGCGCCGACCCAGTTCTGAGTCGTGCCGGGCGCGTAGATGGCGTTGCGTACAGCCTGCCCGGCAGCATGTGATCCGAGTTGATGATCGTCCGCTCGGCGCGGATTGGCCGTCCACCGTGCGAGAGGCTCCAGCCAACCGTGGCCGGCGTGACGGGCATGTGCGACCACGGCGCCGGCACGAGCATCGGAGCCGTGTCGGAGATCTCGGCGACGATGTCCACGCGGCCGGTGAGAGCATTGGCGTCGACTTCGCGTCCGGCGTGGAGGAACTCGACCGTGGCCACCCTGGGCGGCGTGCGGTCGACGTAGGGGCCGATTCCGCCGGGGCGAAGCGGATTCAGGTACAGACCGTTTCTGCGGCTGCGCTCCGCGAAATGGACGTGTGCGCCGCCGCCCTCGTCGATGACATGGCCGAGGAGCTGGTGGAGGCGGACGATCTGGTGGTTGCGAACGGCCGGCTTGACGTGCCAGTAGCCGAAGCGTGCTCGTTGACCCCACGACGGCGACCGCCATGCGGCCGCGCGTGAGGAAGACCTTGCCCCCTCGACCGCGTAAACGGCTGCTCCGACAGGGTCGGTGATGTCGATTCCGAAGTGGAAGCTCTTGGCGTCGCCGTGCCCATTGCGCGGGTCGTTCAGGTATGGCCCGGACCGGGTGCTGGCGATTGAAGGGCTTGACGGGCCAGCCGTAGGCAGGTCGTGACGGATCGGCGGTGGGCGAACGGCGCGGGTCTGGTGAACTGGGCTCCTACGGAGGGGTTCCCGATGCAGCGGGAGTGCGGGCTGCGACCGAGGCGAGCAGTGCTGAAGCGATGACGGCGGGAGGCGATGATCGGCCTGCAACGCCTGCTGATGTGTGCGGTGGCGGTTTCCATGCCGCCACCGTCGAGCGCGGTCTCAAACGGCCCACTCACCGCCCACCAACCAGCCGCTAACGGCGTTTGTTAGCCGTCCTGGGAGGTGTTACAAACCTCACGTGCTCGAATTTCGGATCCTCGGTCCAGTCGAGGTGTGGGACGGCGAGAAGGCCCTCGCGCTCGGGGGCAGAGGCAGCGCGCTGTGCTGGCTCTGCTTGCGATCCACGTCGGGGAGGTCGTGCCGAGCGAGCGGCTCATCACCTACCTCTGGGGTGAGAGCCCTCCGCCGACCGCGGCCACGTCGCTCCAGAACGCTGTCTCTCAGCTCCGGAAGGCGCTCGGGGCGGACGTCGTCGAGACCCGGGCGCCCGGCTAGCGCTCAATGCAGAGAAGGACGCGGTCGACGCACGCCGCTTCGAGCAGCTCGTGAACGAGGCGCGCTCAGCGGAAGCCGACCGCCGGGCCCGGCCTCGTGGACGAAGCGCTTCAGATGTGGCGCTGGTCCGCCTCTCAGCGACTTCGCGTACGAGCCGTTCGCCCAGAACGAGGCGGCCCGGCTCCGAGGAGCTTCGGCTGACCGCGGTCGAGGAGCGGATGGAGGCGGAGCTCGAGCTCGGTGGCGCGGCCGAGCTCGTCGGCGGGCTCGAGCAGCTCGTGCGTGAGAACCCGATGCGCGGGAGCGCCCGCGTGGCCAGCTCATGCTCGCGCTCTACCGCAGCGGGCGGGCAGGCGGAGGCGCTCCAGGCCTACCAGGACGCGCGCAAGATGCTCGTCGACGAGCTCGGGATAGAGCCGACGCCTTCGTTGCAGGAGCTGCACGCCTCGATCCTTCGCCAGGAGTCCGCGCCTACAACCGCAGGCTCTGCCGGGCGCCGGCGAGGACCGACTCGGGAGATAGTCCGCGCGCTGCTCTCGGGGCGGCTCGTTCACGTCCTCGGCCCGGGGCCGTCTGCGGAGAACAGGCAGAGCCTCGCGGGCCGGCTCGCCGAGGCCTTCGATTTGCCCGAAGAGCACCGCGGCGGACCTGACGCGGGTCTCGCAGTACGTGGCGGTCACTCAGGGAGTCGGTCCGTTGTACGACCAGCTGCACGATCTCTTCGCCGAGGGCGACGATCCCGGCCCGGTCGAGCGCTTCCTGGCGGGCCTGCCCGAGCTGGCCCGGGCTCGTGGGGCCGAGCACCAGCTGCTCGTCACGACTGCCTACGGCGGCGCGCTCGAGCGCGCGTTCGAGGATCGCGGCGAAGAAGTGGACGTCGTCTCCTTCGTCGCGCTCGGCCCGAACCGCGGAAAGTTTCTCCATCAGGCGCCCGACGGGTCCGAGACGGTCGTCGCCGTCCCGAACGCGTACGCGGAGCTCTCACTGGCAGAGCGGCCGGTGATCCTGAAGGTGCACGGCGGAGTCGATCCCCGCCCTGATCGCGGCCATGAGAGCTTCGTCGTCAGCGAGGACGACTACATCGGGTATCTCGCCCAGAGCGACCTGGCGAGCGTCGTGCCGGTCACTCTGGCCGCAAAGCTCCGCCGCAGCCATTTGCTGTTCATCTCGTATCCGGTCGTCGAGTGGAGCCTTCGGGTGTTCCTGCACCGGGTCTTCGGCGACGAGCCGATCAGCTATCGCTCGTGGGCCGTCCTCCCTGGCGCGCACCCGATCCAGCACGAGTTCTGGCGTCGGCGAGGCGTCGATCTCTACGACGTCCCGCTCGAAGACTTCGTGGCCGACATGGAGCGGCGCCTGACCGAGGTCGCGATTCCGTGAGTCCCGACAGTCCCTACAAGGGCCTCGTGCCGTTCGAGGACAGCGAGCTCGACGCGCTCCTCTTCTTCGGACGGGAGCGCGAGAGCGGGATCATCAGCGAGAACGTCCTCGCCGCGCGGCTGACCGTGCTCTACGGGCCGAGCGGTGTCGGCAAGACATCCGGTGTTGAGAGCCGGCGTCGCTCACCGCCTGCGCAGCCAGGCGCGGCGGAACGTCGAAGAGCGCGGTCACCCGGAGTTCGTGGTGGTGGTCTTCGACGCATGGAGCGAGGATCCAGTGGGCAGCCTGCGGGCGGCAGTGCGCGAGGAGCTGGCCGCCCAGTTCGGCTCGGCTCTCCTCGACGAACAGGAGGGCGAGCCGCTCGCCGACACATCTCGGTCGCTGGACCGAGGGTTCGCATGCGACTTGCTGCTGATCCTCGACCAGGCGGAGGAGTACTTCCTGTACCACCAGGGGAGAGCGGCTTCGCCGTCGATCTGCCGGAGTTGGTCACACGCCCAGGGCTCCGGGTCCGCGTCCTGCTGTCTCTGCGCGATGACGCGCTGGCCAAGCTCGACCGCTTCAGGGGACGGATCCCAAATCTGTTCGCGAACTACCTTCGGCTGGATCATCTCGACCGGCGTTCGGCCGCCGACGCCGTCTTGAAGCCCGTCGAGCGCTACAACGAGCTGACGGGCGAGTCGATCGAGGTCGAGCCCGAGCTGGTCGAAGCGGTGCTCGACGAGACCGCCGCGGGTCAGGTCGACCTCGGCGCCGCCGGGCGGGGATTGCCGTCGAGGAGGAGGGCGCGGGTCGGATCGAGGCTGCCTATCTCCAGCTCGTGCTCGAGCGTCTCTGGGAGGACGAGCGGGCCGCCGGGTCGAGTCGCCTGCGTGTAACGACGCTCGCCTCGCTGGGCGGCGCAGAGTCGATCGTGCGGGCGCATCTTCGGCGCGCCGTGCAGGAGCTGACGACCGAGCAACGAGACGTCGCCGCGGACGTCTTTCGCTTCCTCGTGACGCCCTCCGGCACGAAGATCGCCCACGGCGTCAGCGATCTCTGCCGAGTACTCCTCGGTCGACGAGCAGCGCCTGATGCCCGTGCTGTCGACGCTCGGACGGGAGCGGATCGTCCGGACGGTCGACGGCGCCGGTTCGAACGGAGCGCGATACGAGATCTTCCACGACGTTCTCGGAGAGGCCGTGCTGGCCTGGCGGCGGGAGCAGGAGCTCGAACGCGAGCGCCGGGCCGCCGAGAGGCGCCATCGGCGATTGGCGATCGTCGCCCTGGCCGCCCTGCTCGCTCTCGCGGCGATGACCGCCGTGGCGATCTACGCGCTTCCCAGCGACGTGATGCCCGACGGTCGGCGCGAACGAGCCCAGGCGCGCGAGCTCGTGGCTCGCTCGTCGGGTCTCGTGGCCCGTTCGTCGGCCCTGCTCGGGCAGGATCCCCTGCAGAGCATCGCGCTCGCCGCAAATGCGGCCCGACTCGATCCGACCGCCGACGGCGGAGACTGCGCTTCGCGACTGCGCTCGCGGCCTCCCGGCGCCGCGCGATCCTCAAAGGCGGGAACGGCCGGGTGAACGCGGCGGCCTACGATCCGAGCTCGACGCTCGTCGTCACCGCCGACGGCGGACGGCACGGCGCGCATCTTCTCGACTACGGGTGACGCAGGTGGCCGTCCTGCGGCATAGCGGCGCAGTCACGGACGCGGCCTTCAGTCCGGACGGGAAGATCGTCGCGACGGCGAGCCGCGATCGGACCGTGAAGCTCTGGACCCGAGGCGGGAAGCTGATCCGAGCGCTCCCGCATCGCACTCGCCCGTGGTCGACCTCGTGTTCTCGCCCGACCGACGCGTCTCTCGTCACGACGACCGCCGCCGGGACGACCCACATCTGGAGTCTCGGTCCCGACAGGGCGCACCGCACGATCGCCACGCCTGCCCCGGCGCACGCCGTGATCAGCAACGACGGCCAGTATCTCGCCGTGGTCGGCGCCGACCGTTACGCACGCGTGTACAGCCTTCCGAGTGGTGCGCTCATCTTCGAGCTGCCGCACTCGAGCCAGGTGCTCAGCGCCGCTTTCGGCCCCGGAAGGAGATGCTCGTGACGGGCAGCGCGGACTGGACTGCTCAGACGTGGATCTTCGCCGGGGCAGGCCGGCGTACCGGCTGAGCGGGCACTACGGGCGCGTCGTGGACGTGGCGGTCAGCCCGCAGGGTCAGTTCGTCGGACCGCGAGCGCAGACGGCACGGCGCGCATCTGGAACGTCGCCACCCGACGAGGCGCGCTCACCGCGATCGCCACGGGCCACACGGATCAGCTGCACAGCATCTCGTTCAGCCCCAGCGGCCTCTTCTTCGTCACGTCGAGCCGCGACGGCACGGCGCGCGTCTGGAAGACCGATCGAGGAACCCCGGTCGCCGTCTCTCGCCGGCCACGACGGCGACGTCCTCGGCGCGTCGTTCAGCCGGACGGGGCGCCGTGTTCTCACCTACGGCGAGGACGGAACGGCGCGCATCTGGGATTCGGGCGACTGCGGCCGAGCTGCCGCGTGCGTCGCTCGGCAGCAGGCAGCCGTTCACCGGTCTCGACGTGTTCGGCGACGGCCGGCGGTTCGTGACGACCGACGCCGACGGCATCGCGCGCATCTGGCAGGGAGGCTCTCTCACCCCGGACACTTCCGGTGCGCGGCGTCCGCGACGCGAGCCTCAGCGCGGACGGTAGCCTCCGTCGCGACGGCCTCGGCCGACGGCACCGTACGCATCTGGACGTGCCAGCGGAGCGCCGAGACTCGTGGTTCGAACGCGACAGCCGGCCGACGCAGTTGCGTTCAGCCCGGACGGTCAGAGCCTCGGCGACGGCCGGGGCCGAGGAGTCGTCCTCTGGCGTGTCGCGGACGGCAGCTCGAGAGCGGAATGCTCGCTCGAGCCGTGGCACCGTCGATCTGTCGTTCAGCCCCGACGGCGACCACCTGGTGACGGCTGGTGCAGACGGAAAGGGGCGGATCTGGAGTGTCGCGACAGGGCGTCTCGCCAACACGTCCTCATCGACACCACGACCGACTGACGTCAGCGAGGTTCAGTCAGACGGAGCGCTCGTCGTCACGGCGAGCGCCGATCACGACGCCCGTGTCTGGGACGCGCGGATCGGGGAGCATGCGGCGCAGGCTTCCTGAGAGGGCACGAGCGCGCTCGTCCAGGATGCGGCGTTCAGTTCCGACGGACGGTGGATCGTCACGGCGGGGCCGGGCACAGCCGGCCTGCGGGAGGTGCGAACAGGTCGACTGCTCTCGTTGCTGCGCGGCCACGCCGGGCCCCTGGCTGCAGCCGAGTTCGGCCGCGGCGGCTACAACGTCTTCACGGCCGGCGAGGACGGGACGGTTCAGACGTACGCGTGCGACGTATGTGCACGCCGCTGTCCGGGCTCCTGGCTCTCGCCGACCGAGCGGCGCGATCACGGGGCGGAGGCCGTCGCTAGCCTGTCCCTCGTGGCTACGGCTCTCCAGACATCCGACGCATTACCGACCGACCGGCGACCAGCCGCAGGCGATCGCCGAGCTCTCCGAGGGCCTCGACGCCGGCGAGCGCTTCCAGACGCTGCTCGGCGCGACCGGCACCGGCAAGACGGCGACGATGGCCTGGATCATCGAGCAGGTCCAGCAGCCCGGCGCTCGTGATCGCCCACAACAAGACGCTCGCCGCGCAGCTCTGCAACGAGTTCCGCGAGTTCTTCCCGACGAACGCGGTCGAGTACTTCGTCTCCTACTACGACTACTACCAGCCCGAGGCGTACGTCCCGCAGGCCGACCTCTACATCGAGAAGGACTCGTCCCAGAACGACGACATCGCCCGCCTGCAGGCTCGCGGCGACCTCGGCGCTCTTCACGCGCCGCGACGTCGTCGTCGTCGCGTCGGTCTCGTGCATCTACGGCCTCGGCTCGCCGGAGGAGTGGCGCGAGCGCGTGCTGATCCTCGACGTGGGGAGGAGCACGACCGCGACCTCGTCCTGCGCAAGCTGATCGACAGCCAGTACGTCCGCAACGACGCGGTGCTCGGCCGCGGGCGCTTCCGCGTGCGGGGCGACGTCGTCGAGGTGCAGCCGGCGAACCAGGAGAGCGCCTACCGCGTCTCGTTCTTCGGCGACGAGGTCGAGCAGATCACGCACTTCGACCCGCTCACGGGCGAGGTGCTGCGCGAAGCTCGACAACGTCGCGATCTGGCCCGCCACCGAGTACGTGACCTCGCGGCCGACGATCGAGCGCGCCGTCGACGAGATCCGCGCACGAGCTGAGCGAGCGCACGAAGGAGCTCGAGTCCGAGGGCAAGATGCTCGAGGCGCACCGGCTGCGGCAGCGCACCGAGTACGACCTCGAGATGATGAAGGAGCTCGGCTTCTGCAACGGGATCGAGAACTACTCGCGGATCCTCGAGGGCCGTCCGCCGGGCTCGCACCCGTTCACGCTGCTCGACTACTTCCCGAACGACATGGTCGTCTTCGTCGACGAGTCGCACCAGACCGTGCCGCAGCTCGGCGGCATGCACGAGGGCGACCGCTCGCGCAAGCAGACGCTCGTCGACTTCGGCTTCCGGCTGCCGTCGGCGCTCGACAACCGGCCGCTGCGCTTCGACGAGTTCCTGGAGAAGGTGCCGCAGATGGTGTTCGTCTCCGCGACGCCCGGGCCCGTTCGAGCTCCGCCACTCGACGCGATCGTCGCCGAGCAGCTGATCCGACCGACCGGCATCGTCGACCCCGAGGTCGAGCTGCGCGCCGACGAAGAACCAGATCGACGACCTGCTGAACGAGATCCGCCGCCGCGAGGAGGTGGGCGAGCGCGACGCTCGTCACGACGCTGACGAAGAAGATGGCCGAGGACCTGACCGACTACCTGCTCGAGTCGGGCGTCAAGGCGCGCTACCTGCACTCCGGAGGTCGACACGCTCGACCGGATCCAGATCATCCGCGAGCTCAGGCTCGGCGACTACGACGTGCTCGTCGGCGTCAACCTGCTCCGCGAGGGGCTCGACCTGCCCGAGGTGTCGCTGGTCGCGATCCTCGACGCGGACAAGGAGGGCTTCCTGCGCGGGAAGACCGCGCTCATCCAGACGATCGGCCGCGCGGCGCGGAACACGAACGGCAAGGTGCTGATGTACGCCGACAAGATGACCGAGGCGATCAACGGCGCGCTCGACGAGACGAACCGCCGCCGCGCCGTCCAGCTCGCCTACAACGAGGAGCACGGGATCACGCCGGCATCGATCCAGAAGGGCGTCGTCCGACATCGCCGAGTTCCTCTCGCTCGAAGCGCCGCACGTCCCCGGCCGTCGCCGGCGGGGCTCGCGCAAGGTCGAGGGCATGAGCACGGAGGAGATCGAGAAGCTCGCCGTCACGCTCGAAGAGGAGATGTTCGCGGCGGCCGAGGAGCTGCGGTTCGAGTACGCGGCGAAACTGCGGGACGAGATCAGGATCTGCGGCGCGAGCTGCAGGCCGGCGCGGAGGCTCCCGCCTAGTCACTGCAGCCTGCGGCCCGGTAATCTCCCGGCCCGTGCACTGGGTATGGCTCATCGTCGTGGAGCAATCGTCGGAGCGCTCGGCCGCCTGCTTCCATCCGGGCGTGATCCGATGGGGTTGGATCCTGACGATCCTGATCGGTGTCCGCCTCGCTGATGCGTCGCGGCCTGATCTTCTCGAACGGCTGGCTGCAGTTCATCGTGGGCGTCGTGGTCGCGATCATCCTCGTCTGGTTCGTCGGACGCTTCTCGGGCTTCGCGCGCGGGGTCTGGCGACGACCCTAGGACACAGACTCGACGCGAGGGGCTCGCGGCCGCGGGCGAAGGTCCGATCGCAGTGAGCCCCCAGTCGTCGTCTCGCCACAGTAGGTCGTGAACGCGGATCGTGTCCGCGCTGCACTCGTACGTGCGAGCCGCGCGCCTCGCCCCGCCTGTTCGGACGCGGCTGGCCGAGGCCCGGAGCGATCGAAACGACGGACGCCGCGGACGTCTGCCCGGAGATCACCTCGAACTCGTGCCGCTCGCTGACGGCGCCCTGGTGGATGTGACCGGCGAGGATCAGCTCCGCGCCGGAATCGACGAGCGCTGTCAGCGCGTCGCGAACGCCGCGAGACCGGCTTCTTCCGCGGCGCCGCGGTGCGCCGATCAGGTGGTGGTGCAATGCGACGACCCGCAACGCACCCTCAGGCGCTGCGGCAAGCAGTCTCGCGGCGTGCGCGAGGGGCTGTCGTCTCGGATCCCGCCCGACTGGTGGCGCCAGGCCCGCACCAGGGTTGAGGCCCACGACGTGCAGGGTCGGCGAACGGGTAGACCGGCTCGGTCGTCTCCCGCTGGCGTTCGAACTCGGTGAACGTCGCTGCGTGAACCGCCCGGGAACATGTACGGGATGTCGTGGTTGCCGGGATCGCAAGCACCGACGGCCCAGGAGCGCAGGAAAGCTGCCGCCGCCGCGTGCTGCTCGGGTCGTCCGCGGTGCGTCAAATCGCCGGTCGCGACGACCAGCTCGGCGACGTGCGCTCGATCAGCGCCTCGAGCCGCGCCCGATCACAGGCGCGTCGCGACCCCGAAATGGAGATCCGAGACGTGGAGGAGCCTTGTTGGTGGAGCCGAACCTCGGGGTACATCATGGCGATGGCGGACGAGCTACGAGATCTTCGACGACCTCTACCTCGGTCTGCGAGCAGGCGGGCGTTGCGCAAGCGGCGCGGCGAGCGCTGACGATGGAAGAGGAAGAGGCGCTCGGTCGCTGCAAGTCCCTCGCCTCCGCGCGCCAGGCGCGACGCTCGGCGCTTCGCGATCGGGACGTTCTGCATATCGCGGCTACCCTCGGCGGCCTCGTGTTCGGCCGCTGGCGCAAAGCGAGAGGTTTCCACCACCCGGAAGCCGGGGCAGATGAGGCGCATGCGCTTTCGCCGCGCAGGCAAGAGCTCGGTCGGTCAGGTAACCGCGACGTCCGCGGGCGCCGCGTCGGCACCGGCGGCCTCGCCGTCGGCGGTGGCGGCCTCGGGCATCGCCGCACTCGTCGTCTACCTGCTGCCATCGCCTGCCTCCGGAGCGGCGGGGCGGCCTCGCGCGCCAACTCGGCGCCGCTCGACAACACGCAGGTCGGGCGGGGCGTACGTGCGAGCGATCGCGACAGGAATGCCGGAGCGGCGAGGCCGGCGAACCGAGCGCGACGACTTGCCGCATCGTCGGCGTCGTGACCAGCGTGTCCAGAGCTTCTGGGCCGGCGTCTTCCAGCGGAGCGGCAAGCGCGCTACCAGGACGTCAACACCGTCTTCTTCACAGACTCAGAGTTCAGACGGGGTGCGGCTTCACGAGCTCCGGCACGTGGGGCCGTTCTACTGTCCGGCCGACAAGCTCGTGTACATCGACCTCGGCTTCTTCGACGAGCGTTGGCATCGGACACGCTTCGGCGCCTCGAACACCCCGTTCGTCCAGGCCTATGCGATCGCGCACGAGTACGGCCACCACGTACAGGACCAGCTCGGCGTGCCTCGATGGGATCCGCGGCTCGCGCCAGGGGCCGGAGAGCAAAGCCGTCCGCTCAGAGCTCCAGGCGGATTGCTACGCGGGCGTCTGGGCTGCGAACGCCGGTTCAGAGGTGGGCTGATCGAAGCACCTCACCCAGGCGGACATCAACGACGGGCCTCGACGCCGCGGCGGCGATCGGCGACGACCGGATCCAGGCGCAGACGCAGGGCCAGGTGAACCCGGAGACGTGGACGCACGGCTCGTCGAGCAGCGCCGGCGATGGTTCTCGCGCGGCTACGAGCAGGGCAAGCCGGCAGCCTGCGACACGTTCTCGGCCTCGATCTAGCTCGTGTCGCGCCACGCACGTAGTTCAGCGTTCCTGCTGACGAGGGCCACGACTGCCAGCGCGCGATCCCGAGGCCCGGCCGATCCGCGGCCACGAGTGCAAGAGCGGCGGCGGCGAAGATCACCGCGAGCTCGATCGCGAACTGTGCCGGCCGCGCGGAGCTCGATCTTTGCCTTGGGGGAGACGAACAGCCCCCACACCGTGGCCACGGCCGCCGGCGCGGCGATCCCGAGTAGCCATGCCGTGGCCCTGACGCCGTCGCGAAGCCCCAGTACGAGCAATGCTGCACCGAACGAAGTATTACC
>ERZ1370068.8565-contig-7407_pt1 | contig 46840 bp, 78 predicted proteins | sample MGYA00561227_ERZ1370068 | MGnify/ENA primary metagenome ERZ1370068 (study PRJEB38410, sample SAMEA6850437) | metagenome | study: Metagenomic assessment of the ecological functions of the soil: analysis of the soil microbiota associated with the... | reverse complement strand
TTGTACTTCGTTCAGTTACGTATTGCTAACGATTTTTTTGAATCGGAATCCATCACTTAAAACTGTTTTCCCAGAAAATGGATTAGTGTTATCGTTACAAGCAGGTTTTTCTGTTCGGGGCGGAAGAGGAACATGTCTCGCATATCTTCAGGGCTAATTTTGAGAAGAATCCGGTTTGACTTGCCAGCCATATCGATCTGAGAGTACTCGACAGCAGCGCCCCCTTTTCAAGTTTGTAAAAGTCGATGCCGAGTTTATCTGGAATAAGCAGTATGGAAAAAAATCGTTGGTCCTTAGAGGCTATGCAGGGGCGAGGTTTTGCCATGGTCTACAGAGTGATAGACCATTGAATCCGCAAATGCCATTCTTTAAACAATTCAGTGCCCGGAGGTCCATACAGCATGCGGGCATGGGGCAGACAATTATTAAGGACCGGGTTCTACCCTGGAATACAGAGCTACAGTACCAATTAGATTTGGAGATTTTCAATTTTGAGACAAATGCAGAGTATCGTTTTCAAACGCCTGTAGTAAAATTGTGGGGCTATGAGTTTCAGCAGTTGTCTTTTTACAGACATTGGAGAGTGTTTGGTTCTTAAGAAAAGAATCCTGATTTTCAGATGGAACTCTTACAGCCGGAAGATTCTTAAAAGACCTGGCAGGTTGCACTGGCACCGGTCTTCGAATGGATTTCGATTTTTTAAAAAGTGAGACTGGACTATGCATTAAAAGTGAAGAACCCAACGCCTCAGCCGGATTCAGGTTGAAAGGCCAAAACAAATGGTTTTATAATTTTAACCCTTTAGCACGGCATTGTACGAGATCGGCATCAACTATCCATTTGCACTTCTGATGTTTTTATCTCATTCTCCCATTCAGCCATTGTCTTTGCATCATCAAGCTTTGAGTCACCAATTCTTGTACGGCACAAACTGCTGAGGTAGCCGCCTACACAGCCAAGTGCTTCACCAAAATCATTTGCGAAGACTCCTGATATAAGTACCGGTAGTTGCATACAACACGAAAAGACACAACGGGCATTTCGATTTTCGTTTATTTCAAATTCTTTTATCACGATTTTTCTTGGCTCGTTATCTTCACTGCACTTGCCTTGCCTCGCCAGTTCATAAACTGCTTTTGCCATCAATTTTATTGTGCCGGATGTCGCCGGAGAGCACCTGCATTAATTTCGCCGGTAAATTGTTTTGTTGCGTTTAATCTAATCTTCTTCTTCCGTAATAAAGCATAATGTCTTTAAAGTTAACAGGTTCACTTTCCAGGTCCATACGTAGGAGTGATGGCGCCAAGAGTAAAACTGCCGGTGTATTCTTTCCTGTGCCATGTATTCATTTATTCTCTTGTGAATTTACCTGTGCATACGATCAATAACCCGGTTGCCAAAGGATCTAGAGTGCCGGCATGTCCAACCTTTTTATCGCGGATCAAATTCCTGATCTTCCTTACCACATCAAACGATGTCCATTCAATTGGTTTATCAATTAATAATACTTGTCCTTCTTCAAAAAGTATTTATCGGCTTATTCATTTCAGCAAATGTACTAGCATTGCCTGTTCTAGCCTTTAATTCGGGAGTATTTATTCACGGTATTTACAGTAGAGATTTTCTGGTGTGCAGTAAGAATAAGTATACCATGATTTTGAAGTTCTCTTTACGTATCATTTTCTTTTCGCTCATAAATTTTTCTGCGACGGTTTTAACATAAACCCCTTCTATATTCTTTGCCTTTTTGGCTGACAGGTCTTTCAATTCAGTGTTCTCAAAAACAAACCAGTAACAAATGATGTTTTGCGATCATTCAGTATGGCAATTGACGTTGCATTCCACCGAAGGATTCGAAATTTGTAAATAAGATCAGTAAACTTCGTTGTCGAACATTTGCTCTCACCTGTTTGTACAACATCTCAAAATCACTTTCCAAAAATCTTGTTGTTTGATTATAGAGTATCTGCAAAACATTTTGCAATTGTAGCTTTCTTATCAGCAGGAAGAATAGTACCGATCTTATCTGCAAATGTGATAAGTCCAAAACGATCATGACGACGTAAACTCACATTACACATTACCAAAGAGGAGTTAATGGCATAATCCAGTAATGAAAGTTTATCAAAAGGCATTTTCATCAGCCTGCCCTTATCTACTATGCAAAAAACCTGTTGCGATCTTTCATCTAAATAATTATTCACCATCAGGCCGCCTTTTCTTGCAGAGGCTTTCCAGTTAATGATCCGTATATCATCGCCTCTTGTATATTCTTTCACATGCTCAAATTCAAGACTAAGACCAAGCTTTCTTAATTTTTTGTTCCTGCTCTCATTTGTCTGCGCATCTCTTGCTATAAGATCATACTTCCTCATTTGAAAAAAGAAGGATAGACAGGAACCATCTGCGTAGCTTCTGAATTAAATCTCCGGTTAACAAACCCAAGTAATGAACTAACATAAATGATCAGGTTGCCGAAACGGTACTCTCCTCTTTCAACCGGTCTTAGAAAAAAATTAAATTTCTTTCTCCTGGCCGGCTTTGAAATATTGTTTCAAAAAAATTATTTCTTGATTGAAACTGGTCGGGCAATTCATCAATTACCCGCATCTTCACTGTAAATGGATAGGCATTTCTTACTTGCAAACAACAGGGTTCTTATCGCCATTGCTCAATCGTTCGGCGATCACCCTACTGGCAACTGGATTTACCGCTGGAATGCAAATAAGAACATGGCATCGGTTACAAGCAGCAATAAAAAAACGGCAAAGATCACTTTGACTGGCTCAAAAAGTATGGGATAGAAAAATGAAGTCAAGAAATAAAATAACGATCACACCGCAGGTCCAAAAAACGACTATTAAAAAATAAGGTCTTTAGCCAGAAATTGGCGATCAAACCATAATGCACCACCCGCAAGTATTAAAAGAAAAAGCAACATGCTTAGCGTGGAATTTCGATTGACTTAATAATTTTTTCGATCAGTTCATCAGCAGTTATTCCTTCCATTTCTTTTCCGGGGATAGAATGATACGGTGTCTCATGACATGCGGCGCCACTTCAATGATATCTTCCGGCGTAATAAAATCCCGCCCTTGATGGCGCCCATTGATTTGGCAGCTTTTAAAATATTAAGCGATGCCTGGGCGATGCACCCAAATAAAGCGAAGGATTATTTCTTGTTTCGTTTACGATCTTAGCGATGAATTCAAGCAGCTTTGTTTCTACATTTATTTGCATAATTGTATTCCGATATGCTTCAATATCTGCCGCCGATAACACTTTCGGAATGTCTCTTCAGAAGATCTTTTGATTCAAATGATGTTGTCTTTCGAAGTATCGTTACTTCTTCCTGTAAAGACGGATAACCAATATCGATCTTAAAAGAAAGCGATCAAGTTGTGCTTCAGGCAACCGATAAGTGCCTTCCTGCTCAACCGGGTTTTGTGTAGCCAATACAAGAAATGGCGGCTTCATAAAATAAGTATGTCCGTCAATTGTCACTTGCCTTTCTTCCATTACTTCAAATAAAGCTGCCTGTGTTTTTGCAGGGGCACGGTTTATCTCATCGATCAAAACAATATTACTGAAAACAGGCCCGGCTTTGAATTGAAAAGCTCCTTCACCGGGATTAAACACAGAGGTTCCCAATACATCCGAAGGCATCAGGTCTGGTGTAAATTGTATCCTTGAAAAATTTACATCAATGATCTTTGCAAGCAGTTTTGCACTTAATGTTTTTGCAACGCCTGGCACACCTTCTATCAAAATATGCCCATCGGATAAAGGCCGGCGATCATCAGGTCAACCATCTTGTGTTGACCAACGATCACTTTCCCTATTGTATCCCGAATTGCATTAACGGCTTCGTTCAATTTTGTAAGATCCGTTCTTTGCTGAAAACTGTTTCTTCCATAGTTTATTTTTAAAATACTCCTGTATTAGATTGTGTAACTCAATAACCGCATATCACTTATATTCTCTGACAGGTCAGTATCATCCATCAATTGCAAAAGATGTTTCACTCTTGCTTCAGGCACACCGCTTTTCTTGATAACGCCTCGGAAAATTCATTATTCAAGCTTTGTGTGTTCAGGTAATAGTTATTCCTATACCTGTTCAAGGAAATAAGTAAACATCTTCAAAGCAATATTCCTGTTATCTTTTTTCTGAAGATAAAGGCGACCGATCGTTTCCGTATACGATACCGTTGTATTTTGTGTTTGGAATCTTTTTCTGGTACTAATCGTTGTTTTCTCTTTCCAGCAAATGCAATAAAGATCAACAAGGCAGCAAGAGTCAGCAGAACGCATAATATAGCGGGGGATGTTTCTTAAAAAGTTGACAATAGAAAATTCTTCATCAGAACTTTTTCAACTCTGTAATAATTATCCCAATAAACAGAACTGGTCTCCAGGCTTGAAAGTAAGAAAATGATTTTTCAAGATATTCTTTATTGTTCACGGTAAGTAAAAATAGTTGCCGAAAGCCGCTGGGGCTATGTGCAGGATAAATTTTCCTGTCCATGATCAATTGCGATAAAATTCGTTTGACGTTCCTCCATTATATCCTAATTCCTGGGTAACAGATGTGTCGTAAGAGATCACCTTATTATTAAAATGGAACAAAAAAGAAACCATACTTCTGCTTGTCTGCAGCTGGCTTCCTGCGCCAAAGAAAGCCATGTATCTTTCTTTTCCATATTATACTCACTTTGCGCAAAAAAGTAGAAAAGTCAAATGAAACTTTTGCGCCCAGTGTATCAATCAGTTTTTCGTCAATATATTCTGCGCTTATAAAAAGAGTATTGCCATTGCTAACATAATTCATCATACTTTTCCAGGTCATCCCTGTCTCACGAAAACTGCTTTCTGCCACAATTATATAAAGCGATTTATCATAATTGATCTCATAACGCAACTTGGAAAAAGGTTTATTTATAACATCAGTAACTGCCATAATTGAAAAGTGAATTGATATAATGATAAGCACATATCCTCCCATTGGCTCCTTATCCTTATACCCGTATTTCGGATCCAATCTTTGGGAATCCTTACCCCACGGTTTGATTTAAAGCAACCGCTGAATAATATAAGGGCATGTTAAACCCGCAAGAATAAATTTATATGTAAGCTCTTCCTATTCAATTATACTTAAATGATTTTTTATTAAACTGTGTGAACCTGTTCTGTATTTGCTCAAATAATCTTTCATCAACCGGGTATTCGCCGTACCATACATATCTCGTATTGCAGTGTAAGCGAAGCAAACTCATTTGCAAACTTATGCTTCCTTATTTCCATTACATATTCATAATTGGTCTTATTGGTATTTATCTCAATAAATTTCTTTTCTGATAAGCGTTTTAATGATTGCAGGTACAAGATACCGAGACAGCAAGCCTGTAATTACCGCTTTCTTATTGCATTGCGAAGAAGCGAATCAGGATCGTTGGCATTTTCCTCTTCAACAACTGCAATATCTGATGCAATGTTTTTCCGGTTTTCGTGATAAGAAATGAAGAGTTGCTTAAAAACAACCTGTAAACAAGATAACCAAACAAACCTATTGCAATGATCCAGAAGATGACACCAAATATTGAACTAAAAAATCAAGATACCACCAAGGTCAACACTGCGGCGTGGTTTCTTGAGCTTTAACTGTGTAGCTCTCAAAAGGCTATCCATATACCTTTGTAATAAAACCCTTTACTCAGCAATTAACTGCCTGCACACTATCAGAGTATACGATGGAACGGAGTTCTCTTTTAAAGTATCAGGATAATATGTCGTTGATTCTTCTTCAACAGTTGTCTCATTATCCTCCGCAGGAACTGCTACATCAATAGTTGTTTCAGAAGTATCTGTACTGACCTGGCATGGATATTAAAAGAAAATAATGATCCTCAGCAAGTATTAAAAGGAAATGATATGATAATTTATTTTTCAAATAATAAGGGAAGTGGATACAGATGGATTCAACCGCTTCAATTTTCTTTCCACCAGGATCGGGTAAATAATAAAATACCATACAACAAAACAAAATGAGCCACCGAGTATCAATAAGCTTGCCCATACCGGCATACCACCTTTGCCATCTTTATCAAAAGTTTCAGACATAAGGTGAGTAATATAACTTTCAAGAAAAGCAGCGCCAAGTGTCATCGGGCACAAAAATGATCATGATCTTGACAGCATCTTTTAATTCCTGTTTTTAAATGAACTAAGCCGCGAATATGAGCCGAGGAATAAAATGCTTTTCGCAATAATAAATCCGGCAGTTGAAGAAATGACTCATTGCAGATATCTCCAATGTACCATGAACCAGATCAACCATAAAACAGATTTTATCACCAAGTCCTTTAGCAAAAAACATATACTGGAAACATACCGAGCATCACACTGTTGCTGAAATAATAGATGTAAGAGTGATAACGCCAAAGCAATAACCCGCAAATGAACATCACGAAATCGATCTGCACATTGTGATAAAGCAACCACATAAAAGTTGAGAAATAGCCGCCCTCACCGGTATTTTTATAGACCCCGAAAGGATCGCCATTAGCAATATTATCTTCTGTCATAGCCACATAATCTTCCCCATTACCCCCTTTACAAATTCATAATCACGCATAGATGATATGATGCCCATGGTACAGCAAACAAAGCGAAGACAATAAATGTAAAAAGAAATGTTTTGTGATTTTTCCGAATGACCATCGGCAATTCGGTTTTCAAAAGCTAATAAGCCGTGAGTATTTTTCTTTTATTCTGATAGATAGATTGATAAATAGCAACAGCAAGACTCGTTAATGAGCCTGGTTACTTCTGCTCTGAGGATAAAATGTTTTAGCATACGCTAGGTCATCAACCAGGGTTGTGAACCTGTTGGCCATCTCATACAGGATCATCGGTTTCGAAATGCTCATATTCCTGCCACTTCTGTGCATTCTTTTTATGAATAGGGCTTCACGCATATATAACAAAATGGTTCTTCAATATTAAGAAGTAATTTCTTAAAGATGTCTTGTATTTTCTTGTTTTTTATTTTACATGAGCGGACTTTTATCCCGCAGTTTTTACTATTTTGCAATTATAGTATGCCGGCAATTCAAATCAATACTCCCGTTTAATCTCGCCCTGGATTTTGAAGTGGCTCCATTGCATAAAAGAATTCTTGCTTATCTCATTGACATTGTTATACTGGTAATTTATTCATGGGGAATGAGGAAATTTTTGTACGATGTTCTTGAAGTACCAGTTAATGCTATGTGGGGCATTAATGTGGGCACTGATGTAGTGTTTGTTTCAATTCCTATGTCTCCTCTTCATCCGTTTATTTGCGAGTTAAGCATGCATGGACAATCCTTTGGCAAAAATTGATGGGCATTCGGGTGATGAGTCTCGAAGGGGGCGAGCCGACAGTAAGCCAATACCTGCTTCGCTGGGCCACCCGTTTTTTGAATGGCCGCTTGTTTTTGGATTTGTATTCCCTAAATTTCTGGGTGATCTATCAATTATTCTTTGTTGGTTTTTGGGTGTGTTTGTTGTCATTATAGTTGCTGTTTCAAAATCAAACCAGCGACTCGGCGATCTTGGCGCTGGAACTGTGGTGGTAGATACACGGGTCAAGACTTATTTACATGAAACTGTCTTTCTTGATATTTCGCATAAAGATTATACATGTTCAATTCCCGGAAGTAATGAAATTAACCGACCGTGATATCAATACTATAAAAAGCATTCTCTGACGTGGCAGCACGAAAGGGAGATTTTCAACTCGCGGCAAATGCTGCTGATAAAATAAAAATCATTTGAAAATACAAAGCTCAATGTCACCGTTTGATTTTCTTGAAAAGGTATTGATGGATTACAATTATATTTCCACGAAATAGCGTATTATTTTAATTTTCAAACCTCCTAGCTTCCCGCCATAGTACCTACGGCGATCATCGCAAATAAAAAGATTACGAGTGCTATTATAACAAGGATGCCAATTACAAAGAAAGTAATTCTTGAAATTTGCAAAGCCTATATTCACATCAGTACTCGTCAGAGCCTTCTGCATTCCTTTTTTTTGCTTTAGAGACAAACATATATAAGAAATAAGTAACGGAAGTAAACCAATGTATTGCATACTGATGACAATGCCAACAAAGACCTGCTGTTACCAGCTGTTCTCATCATTGATGAACTGCCGCCGAAGTCTTCAGAATTGAACACCGATTCGATGTCATTTTTTTGCTTGAAGTATTTTACAAATGGCTAAACATAACCTACAGGAAGTGATGACTATGACCATGGCCCATGTGGCCCATGGAGTTTTGACACTTGATTTTGCATCTTCGTCAAACTGTAATTCAAATAAACCAAGGGACTGTTGTTCCTGATTTTCCATGTTATAATATTTTAAAATAAACCGATCAGATTAATTAAAAAGAGATTACTGAAATAATGCCATGACAGTAAAATAGGAGTACGATAGCTGGCAAGTCCTGCATTAAATACTGCCTGGTCATTTGTAATAATACCTTTCTTTGTAAGATTGGCACCTCTTATAAGCAGGTAACATAAAAACGCCGATGACGGCGCAAACGATTAGTACCTATAACAATTAAAAGACCTGCCATTGCGGTCATATCAAACGGCATTACTGTTTTCAAGTGCACTCATTGCTCCTGCACCTGCAATAGCAAATAAGATCAGCATTAGCCCTATAAATACGAAACCGAGAATGGCAAGAAACCGAGCCATGTGCCGGCGCTAGCAAGAGCTTCTTTGCGTAAGGGTTTCTACCGGGAAGGTAAATAGCTGTTCATTTTGTTCCATGTTTATGTTTTATTACAATGGTATAAAAATTATGAATCAAGTTATCATTTATTTATAAATAGATCTTAGGCCTGTTAAAAGTTACGGCGCTAACCATGAAAACGGTGTAAAAGGAATATTTCTTAATACCCAAAATGAAATACACAACAATTACAACTGTAAATGAAAAAGCCCGATTTATAAATAAAAGATGAAGAAGAATGTTTTTTACCCAAAGCAAAAGCAAGAATAAAATAAATGATCAACGGCAGAAATAAAATAAATAACAGGTTATAATCAATAGCGTTTAAAGATATGCCCATTCAATAAAAGCATGAAAAGAACGTTGCACACCACATCCCGGACAATATAAACCTGTCAATTCATGAAAAAAGCATTTCAGGTAAGATCCCATTCTTTGGTTCAACAAAAATAAAGCAGCAGGATGGCCCCTGCTGCGTATTATAAAATTGAGATTTTAAAAACTCGCTTCATTAGAAATCATCTACCCATATGTGTGGCTGCTCCAAAAAAGCTTATACCTAGTACAAGCCAGAATAGCACATAAAGTATTATACAACCAAGTCCAACCCAGAAACCAATCTTTGTCCATTTAGCAGCTTCCTTCCTTGCTATTTCAGCTCCTTCATGAGTCGCCTGCGGCAAGTTTGGAATTTACCTGCGCTGCAAAAACAATACCTGCAACTCCAAATGGCATCCCGCATCCGCAAAGTATAACAACTAATATTGCCTCTACAAGCCAGTTCTCGCTAAACGGACCCTTTGGTCCGGGAGGAGTCATGTTTAAATTTTCCATGATGTTAGTTTGGTTTTAAGAATTTTTAATGTATAAATATAATGACCAAATCTTAATATGCAATAGCAAACAGAACCCTTTCTTTACTTGGCTTTCCACTTAAAATGCACATTCCTTGTTCCTGGGGATTATTCGAAGGGATACAACGAATGGTAGCTTTTGTCTTATCTTTTATTTCAGCTTCAGTTTCTGCGGTACCATCCCAATGTGCAGAAACAAAGCCACCTTTTCATTGAGTGTTTTTACAAATTCATCCCAACTATCGACTGAAGTAATATGTTGCTCACGATATTTCAATGCGTTGTTATAAAGATTTTGCTGGATCTCATCAAGCAATTTTGTTATGTGATCCTGACAATCCTGAAATAGAACTTGCTGTTTTTCTTTTGTATCTCTTCTTGCCAGCTCTACAACATTATTTTCCATATCACGAAGTCCCATCGCAAGTCTTACGGGTACGCCTTTCAATTCATACTCTGCAAACTTCCATCCCGGTCTTGTTGTTATCATTATCATCATACTTTACACGAATGCCTGCTGCTTTCAATTCTTTCATTATTTCATTTGCCTTAGCATCGATCACCGGCTTTGATTCTTCGCCTTTATAGATCGGAACGATCACTACCTGGAACGGAGCGATCTTTGGCGGCAATACAAGACCCTGGTCATCGCTATGTGCCATTACCACAGCGCCGATCAACCTTGTACTTACTCCCCAACTTGTAGCCCAAACATATTCCTGCTTATTTTCTTTGTTCAAAAACTTTACTTCAAATGCTTTTGCAAAATTTTGTCCCAAGGAAATGCGAAGTGCCGCACTGCAATGCTTTTCCATCCTGCATCAATCCTTCAATGCAATATGTATCTATCAGCACCGGCGAATCTTTCACTTTCAGATTTTACACTCTCTGATCACCGGCAATGCCATAAACTCTTCGGCAAATGTTGCATACACTTCAAGCATCTTTTTGTTTCTTCAATCGCATCTTCAGCAGTTGCATGAGCAGTATGACCTTCCTGCCAAAGAAATTCTGCAGTACGCAAAAACAATCTTGTTCTCATTTCCCAACGCACCACATTTGCCCATTGGTTAATAAGTAATGGAAGATCACGGTAAGATTGGATCCAGTCTTTATAAGTATTCCAGATAATAGCCTCACTTGTTGGACGAATGATCAGTTCTTCTTCCAACTTGGAATCAGGATCAACCATCAACGTTCCTTTTTATCAGGATTTGCTTTTAACCGGTAATGAGTAACAACAGCACATTCTTTTGCAAATCCTTCAGCATGGCCTTCTTCTTTTTCTAAAAACTTTTTGGAACAAACAAAGGGAAATAAGCATTTTGATGACCGGTGTCTTTAAACATTTTATCTAACGCATCTCTCATGTTTTCCCATAGTGCAAACCCGTAGGGTTTTATCACCATACATCCTCTGACAGCAGAATAATCAGCTAATACTACCTTTCAAAACGAGGTCATTATACCATTGAGAATAATCTTCGGCTCTTGTTGTAATCCCTTTACTCATAAATACAAGTTCCGCTAGTGCGGAGATTTTAAATTATTAGAAATAGATCAACCGGAGTTACAATAGATGAACACTTTCGCTTCGCTCAGTGCAGGCTGTGCGTCGTAACGAAAGGCCGATCCAAAGAACCAATGCTGGCTCAACAAGAATCTTTTAACATTATCAAAATAACGAACGGTTGAATCTTACGTTTTTAATTAACAACGGATTTCCCAATTTTACATCGAGCGGCAAAATATTTGATGCTCAAAGATATGTGTCGGAAATCCGGCGCAAATGTAGTAACTTCAATTTTATAAACCACTTAAACTCCCTGCCATGAAACGTCAAATTTTACTTTTGGCAATTACCGCAGCAGCATTAAGCAGTTGTACAACGGCATACAAAACCGGACAAACTCCTGATGATGTTTATTTTTCTCCTACCCGTCCGCAAGATGAGTATGTACGTGTAAAGAAAAAGAAGATGAATCAGTATCAGCAGTATGATGACGAATATTATGATGACCGTTACCTGCGCATGAAAGTGCATAACCACTCACAATGGAATGCATCTTGATGATTGGTATTCCTATGAACGTTATGGTTATAGTTGTCATAATCCTTATTACGGTTCTTATTACAACCCTTACACTTCATGGAATTATTATTACAATCCTTATTGCCATAATAATGTTATCGCTTATCATCCGGGAGTCATCCCGGACAGATAAGTGTAGCTCAAAATGTTCCGAAGCCAAGAAGTTTCAACTTGGCCAGTTATACAAGCACGAACTATAATAATGCCAATAGCAGCGTTTAAAATGAATTCTTATAAAACAGGGATAAGCAAGACCCGTTTATAACAACAGGAATTCAAATAACGGATTTAGCAATACACTCAAACTAATTTTCAACGGAACTAATATTAATAGCAGCAGCAACAGTTCGTACTCACCTCCATCAAGAAGCTATATTCGCCAAGTTCAAGTTCATCACAGCAGTAGCGGCAGTTCAGGTTCATCTGGAAGCAGCAGTGGAAGCAGTGGTGGTGGCGCAACTCGTCCGAGCAGAGGTGGCAATTAAATCATAAACATGAAGCAGGCTAAACAATCGAAGCATTTTTTGAATGTTTCCTGTTTCATATTATCTAAAACTTTTATACTCTTCTATATGAAAGGAAAAATATACACTGTCATTTTTCTTCTTTCTTCATACATATCTTTTTCTCAATCACCTGAAGATGCATTACGATTATCATGGTATCAATTAAAAGGCACAGCAAGAAACCAGGCGATCGGCGGAGCAATGGCTTCACTTGGTGGCGATGCAACAGCAAATCATATTAACCCCGCGGGGCTTGCGTTTTTAAAACCTCAGATGTTTTTCTTACACCCGGTCTTCAGTTTGGAAAAAGTAAAAGTATGTTCAGGGAAACAAACAGTACAGGAGCAGGTCAAACTAAGTTTGACCTTGGAACATCTGGCTTTGTATTCGGCGGTTTTGGTCACAAAGCAAAAAACTCGTTTGGTATAACTGTTACACAACAAGCCGATTTTAATTATACAACCTATTATAAAGGAGCAAATGATTACAGCAGTTATGGCGAACCATTGGCTGATGAATTTGCTGCATCCGGTCTTACAATAGACCAGGCGCTATTATATAATTCAAGCATTTCCATTCCAACCAGGATGGCTTTATATACTTACCTTGTTGATACAGTCAATGTAAATGGCAACCATGCAGGTAATAGCCCGGTTCTGAAAATCCTGCAGTCAAGAAACCAGGAAAACAGGGTAGAATCAAGCGGTGGTATTACAGAAATTAATTTGGGATGGGGATCAGAGGCACAGCAAAAAATTTATGGCGGGGATCAGTCTTGGAATAAATATTATTAACCAGGAGCGGAGAACATATTTTCATGAATCTGATGCAACAGGTGATGCAAGACAATGATTTTAGTTTTTCTTACATACGACGAGACATTTACTTTAAAAGGTTATGGCCTGAATCTTCGCGGAGGTTTAATTTACCGGCCAAAGGAATATATACGTTTAGGATTGGCGGTTCACACTCCTACATGGATGCCATTGAAAGAGACAACGAGTTCAGGATTTGCTGCAGACCTTGAAAATTTGTTTGGTGCAGGACATGGTTATGACAGCGTAGGCATGGCAACTATTACAGGAGGTAGCGAAAAGGTCGAGAACAAGATATCAATTGAATTCTCCAACAAAGATCATGATCAGTGGTTCTTATGTTTTCAGAGAAGTGGAAGATATAACAAGACAGAAAGGTTTTATTACTCTCGATATTGAATACACCAATTACAAATGGATGAATTATGGACCCGATCGATGGAGAAACTGAATTACTGAGACCAAAGCTGATTACGCACCTTACAATGAAGCGATCGATGCTGTGTATAAAGGAACATTTAATTTCCGGTTGGGTGGTGAATTGAAATTTAATACCATAATGGCCCGTGCAGGTTTTGCTTATTATACAAGTCCATATAAAGATGAAGAATTAAAAGGAAGAAAAATGTTTGCAAGTGGCGGGCTTGGTTATAGAAATAAAGGGATGTTTATTGATCTTACTTATGTACAACGTTTAAATAAAGATGTGAGCTTTCCGTACCGTGTTAATCCTCCAAGAGCCAATACTTTTGCTGACCTGAAAGATAATGGCGGCAATGTGATACTTACAGTTGGCTTTAAGATCTAAGTCGCAATCATACTAACTTTGTTTGTCAGAAAGGAGCTCCATTACTGGGGCTCTTTTTATTTTGAATGGTAAACAGTATAAGTCAATCCTTGAGTAGTGTCGTTTTTAATTCATTTCACTTTATTCTTATAAAAAATTTGGCACAGAATTCGTAAACCCAAATATGACAAGGAAAAATTTAAAGCTATGAGACCGTCTTGAGATCAAATTATATTTCCCGCTGGCCTCATCCAACTTAAAAAATTTCTCTTAATGCCACTGCGGAACTACATCACTCAGAACCATATTATAAGGTTCGGAACTTTCACCTAGCAAATGGTGAAAGAATAATGATTATCATTCCCGTTTACCTGACCATAGACATCGCTAACACAACGTAATGGATACGTTATGTGTGGGTACATAAGCGATTCAAAGAGAACAAGCCGAGCAATTATCGCCATGCATCGAGCCAAGTATTGCATCTATAGGCACTGGCGATATGAAATGTATGTTATCAAAACAAGAATTGAATATAGAATTTCAATTTCTTCCAACTGGCGAATAAAAATTCAACGCAGCTAAAGTTCTGGCTATGCCAAAGCAACTATCTCAAAGTATACAGTTAAAAGAGAAAGCGTCTCGCTAATTCGAGACGCTTTTCTTTCTTCAAGAGCAGTTGGTTTCGGTAGAATATTTTCTTTACTATGCAAATCTGCCTTTAGCAAAATTTTCAAACTATCACTTTTATCTTTATTTCCTAATACGGGGCACCTTTGCTCTTCCTTCTCTGCCTGTTTTGTTATCAACAACTCTGATTGGTGGGTCAATCCTTTGGTCACCAATCTATCGCGAACTCCTTTACTTACGAGGTATTTTTTGTTCACTTCACTTTAACTGATAATGGATTATTGACTTGATCTGATCCGGTATTATCAGTATGTCCATCAATTGTTACCTCTACATCTGGATTTTTAAATAGGCAGCAACTGTATCTAATACAGGAAACACCCTTTGAAGAAAGTAAAACAGCACTTCCTGTTTCAAAGACAATCTATAGATTTTTATTCAATTACAGGGCGTCGGTATCCGCTGGTCCAGCGCTTTTGGACATTTATCTTCTTCATCATTTACTCCATCGCCATCTGTATCTGGTACTGGACAACCCTGGTAACGGGCAACTCCAGAATTATTTGGGCATTTATCTTCTTCATCATTTATACCATCTTTATCCCAGAATCAGGTACAGGGCAACCCTGGTATTTTGCAAGACCTGCAACGGTTGGACCTTGTCATTGCATCATTTATACCATCTTTATCAGTATCCGGCACAGGGCAGCCTTGATATTTTGCCACTCCAGCCTGATTTGGACATTTGTCTTTATCATCGAGTGATGCCATCATTATCACTATCCTTAGAGGGTGGCGACGCTGAGGCCAGAGGAGGCGGAATTACTTTAGTAGGCTCCTTTTTTGTAAAGAACGTCCGGAAGAGGCCAAACTCATACATAAAATGGTAATTAGACCGTACCCGTTGTGATCGGCACTCTGTAAGTTGAATTGATAAACAATCTGCCCTCATTAAAGAAGTTTATATTCAATCCTAACCCCAAGCGGCATATATGCACCATAATACACATAATATTTTTGTGCGCCCGAAACCGCGCGCTCAAATATGGTTGAAGCCAAAATTTATCAGAAACCATTTTGAACTGGGCATTTGCCTTCCACCTGGAGCAGGAACCTTTCATACCCATCATCCGGATTTATCGGGTAGATGGTTGATTAAGTATATTGCGGCATTAATTGAAGCCGGCAAAATCAATATGTTTTTTTTATTCCCTTAAAATAATGCAGACCTATGCCCGGGGACATTTCGTCTATCTACCAAATTGCTTATCCCTGATAACAGCATTTAGAGAAGTAGTTCGAATTAATTGAGCGGTTTTAAAATCGATAAAGATTGAAGCTTACGCCAATCTCGTGAGATCTGATCTCATCATCCTGGCCATAAACAACAGGTGCTATAATTATTGCGGCAAGCAGTGAAACAATTAATTGCTTCATAAAGAGGTAGTTTGGGTTTTAAACAAAAATAAAGGCTCTATACTATATCCTGAAATTTAATATTTCACTTTGATTTCCACCTATTATTCAGGTTTTTCTTGCCGATCACTTCAACTCGTACTCTTGTAAGACCAGATTTCACATAATCCAATTTTTCTGCAGCCTCACGACTTAGATCAACAACTCTTTTCATTCTTGTAATGAAGCCTGTCATTTGTCTTTACAACTACACTCTTTCCATTTCGAAGGTTTGTAACTTTTATCCATGTGCCAAGCGGTAATACATTACAAGCAGCCGTCATTTTTTTATGAGAATAAATTTCACCGTTGGCTGTTTTCCTGCCATTGAAAGCTATTGGAATAAAAACTTGCTGTACCATAGAGGAGCTTTGGCTTTGCGCCCCTGACTTCCAGTAGTATCACCGGCAAATAAATAAATACCGGCAATCAAGAAAACTAATAAAAGAAATAACCTCATTCACCATTCTTTTTGTTAGCAAAAAGCAGTTCGATCATTTTCTTATCCTCTTCATAAATATCTTCAAAAAAGCTGATACGGCCGTCGTTTGCTTCACAGGTAAAATACCGGATATAAACAGGGATCCTTTTACGTAATGGAATACTGTGTTTCTCTTTTATTGTTAACCAATGTGTCATTGAATCAAGAGTGATCTCATTTCGGCTTTTTCTTTTTACATTACTGTCAAACTGGTTGTTCATAATGTAATATGCCATTTTCTCCCATTGCTGTACCCGAACACACCCATGACTTAAGCTCTTGTATCCTGTGCAAAAAAGAACGCTGATTGGTATCATGCAAATAAACGGAGTATTTATTCGGAAAATTAAATTTTAAAACCCCAAGTGCATTATCATCCCCACTGCCCTGTATAACTTTATAAGGTATTTTCTTTTCATATTTTGCCCAGTTGACTGAATCAGGACTTACTTCTTCATTTTTACTAGTTCAGGAGCATATAACCTTTCTTCCTGAAGGTAACCTGTGTCTTTCTTCATGCCCGGTATTATCTCTTTTTCTACAATGCTTTCCGGAATGGTCCATTGAGGATAAGTGATCATTTCAGACACAGCGCTGGTAAGTACCGGAGTCCTTGTAATGGGTTTGCCAACTACTACTTTACTTCTTAATATCAACGTATCATGACTCATTAATCGTAAACTATATGAAGGAATATTGACCCAGATATATTTTTCAGGGAACGAATCAGACAAGCATTTTATACCTGTCCATTGTAATAGCAATACGATTGAATTTATCCTGCATCTGACAAAGTTTAACATCCTGTACTGTTTGTGCGCCGATCTTTCCATCTATCGTCAATCGCTTATCTTTTGAAATCTTTTTAACCCGGCATGCAAGTTTTAATGAATCAATTTGCATAAAAGACGAATCAACAGTAACCAGTCTCAAAAAGCCTCTTCACTAACTGCCGCTCTTAGTTCATCCTTGTTTTTATTTGGAAAAACAATCGGGGTGATCGGTTTGAAATCAGCGCTGTCAAGAAAGATCTTAACCGCCTCTTTCAATTCACGATAGCCTTTATATTTTGGCTCAAGTGTTGACATGATAACATTAAGTGAAAGACCTGATGCAGCAGCATTGAATTTAGAGGAAATAAATTCTTCTGATAATACTGAATCTTTTCTCAACGTAATACTATCGTTGGGTAATCTTCCCAATTTGATATCGTGAAAAATACTTACTAGTGCATCGCTTAGCATAAGATCGGCCCGAGCCCAACTCGCAGCATCTCGTGTTTCTTTATCTTTAAATGCATCAGCAGCAAATAATTTTTTAAGATAGCTAATTGATGAGAGTGATAATCGGTTGGAAAAAGCCCGTACAATTTTGCATTTTCAATAAATAATAAAAGAGAATCACCCTGGGCTAACCATTTTTGAGAACTGCTCCATTGCGGAACAAATGTTTTTTGCTTATACAGATCGGCAAGAATGGGTAATTGATAAAGTACTGTAGAATCATCCATCCGTCCATTTTTGGAAACAGAATATTCAATGAAAGCTTCTGATAAGTTCTTTTACCTTTATCATCCATTTTTTCCGGTGCTTTCACTATCACTTTTTCTTCCGGCTTTGTTTTTCCTTGCATGAGGATAAGCCATAGGACAAAAATGGCCAGGCAAGGTTGTGATCAATCTTTGATCGTTGCAAACAAAAAAAACTTTGGTAAGACGGTTCATAGATTTATGCTAATTTCCCCTTTTCGCAATTGGACAGAAGTAATGAATCGTTCTCTCTTATAAAATATAATCTTGTTTGTTATTTTTTAACAGGCTGTGTAAACCTCTCACACTCACAAATTTTAAAGGATTTTATTGAAACAGGAAGCTTTAATGAACAAGAGTTATGGATCAAAAACGGGCATGATAGTGTGACGATAAACATTAATGCTCCGTTGCATTTCAACAAAAAAGGTGAAACTTATCTTGTTTTATTCGCTTTACCGAATGGTAATAGTATTGAATGGACAAAAGGAAAGAAAATGAAACCCGGCGATGACTGGCATTTCGATATTCAGCATATAGCTGCACAAACCCAGGTATGTCAGGAAACTTGGATAAAAAGAATAACTATATAATTGCATATTTAATGGCTGATAATAAAAGCTGGCCTGCGTGGAAAAGAACTCATCATGGTTCATTTGATCTGATAAGAAGTATTGTTGACAGTTTAGCTGACCGGTTCAAAGAATATCATCCTAAGATCGTTTTAAATGGCCATAGCGGAGGTGGTAGCTTTATATTTTGGTTATTTGGATGGGGTTCCCAGGATCCCTGACAATATTGACCGTATCGCATTTCTTGACAGTGATTATGGCTATGAAGACAGTTTTCATACAAAGAAAATTATTGAATGGCTGAAAAATGAAAATCACAAATTAGTTGTGCTTGCCTATAATGACAGCCTTGTTATTTATAATGGCAAACCGTTAGTAAGTCCGACTGGTGGCACATGGTACAGAGAGTCAGGTTAATGCAAAGAAAACTTGCAGAAAGATTTTCCTTTAAAACAACTGCTGATACTTCTTTTATTGATCATTCGTCCTGGAATGGAAGGATCAGGATTCATCTTAAAAGCAGAATCCAAATGGATTGATCTATCATACTGTGCAGGTAGAAAAGAATGGATTTATCTTTTCTCTTTTGTCTTATACTAAATTCGATAGAAGAAAATACTTTACTTATTTCGGAGAATAGAGTATACGAAAAATATATTCAAGATTAAAGACACTTCATAAGTCCCCTTTAGGGGATTTAGGGGCTTAATATCCTCGGTATCTTTTGCTCCAGCATCATAAAATCAACCAGCACCAAAGCAGTAACAGCTTCAACAATAACCGGTGCTCTTAATGCAACACAAAGATCATGACGACCTTTGATGGAAAATTTTTCAACTTGTTCTGTATCCCAATTCAAACTTTCCTGTTCTTTCGGAGTTGATGAAGTTGGTTTTATTGCTAAACGAAAAACTAACTCGTTTCCATTTGTAATTCCTCCTACTACCCCACCGGCATGATTTGTTTTTGTCTTACCACCCATTTCCAGGATAGCATCATTGTGTTCGCTGCCAAACATTCTTGCCGCGGCAAAACCAGTTCCGAATTCAACGCCTCTTACGGCAGGTATGGCAAAAACAAGATGAGCTAATGACGATTCAACTGAATCAAACCACGGTTCACCTAAACCAACAGGCAACCCATTTACTTTACATTCAAGAATTCCGCCAACAGAATCTTTTGCATCAATTGCTTTTGCAAACCTTTTTCAAGGTCTTTCTCTCCTCCTATTTCTATCAACTTCGGCATGAATGCTCACATCTTTCATTAACTTTTTGCAATGCCTGCTGCTGCAACAATCCCTGCAGTTAATCTTGCACTGAAATGTCCGCCGCCGCGATAATCTTCATTGCCACCAAATTTTTGATGAGCTACCCAATCAGCATGACCGGGACGTGGAATGCTTCTTTGCTTTGTATAATCTTCGCTGCGGATATTTTTATTTTCAAATAAAATGGTAATTGGGAACCCAGTTGTCTTCCCATTAAACAAGCCACTTTTAAAAATTGGAAAATCTTCTTCCTGTCTTGGTGTGGTTCCTTTTGTTTGCCACCTTTTCTTCTTTCAAGATCAGGTAACTAGATCTTCTGGTGATAATGATAAACCTGCAGGACAACCATCAATAGTTATTCCAACACATTCACCATGTGATTCACCAAAAATGGAAACTTTAAATATTCTGCCGAATGAATTCAACTGTTATAAGTTTAAATTACTTGAAAGGGTAAAGATACATTTGCTCCCAGGCTTTTCAAATCATTCATAAAAATCAGGATATGATTTTTTTACTGCATATGCTTCATCAATCATCGTTTCACTATTTGCCCCTAATGCCGCCACATGCACAAGCCATAGCAATACGATGATCATGATGAGAATGAACATCGGCACCTTTTACAATACCGCCATGAATTATCATCGTGTCATCTTCGATAACTATTCTCACTCCCATCAGATCAAATTCATCCTGCAATGTAACAGCACGATTACTTTCTTTATGTTTCAATCGTCTTACACCTTTGATCTTTGTTTCACCTTCACAATAAGAAGCCAATGCAACTAATGGCGGAAAAAGATCAGGGACAATCAGTTGCATCAAATTCAAAACCTCGTAACCCTCCCGGATGAGCTTGTATTCCTTTTGCTTCCATTGCAATTGCGGCATTTGCACTCATCAATGCATCCAAAATTTTTCTGTCAGCTTGTGTTGATGAAAGATCAAGTCCACGAACAGTTATTGAACCAGCGATCGTACCTGCAACAAGCAAGAATGCTCCCCCGCTCCAGTCACCTTCAACGGTATATTGGTCATGTCCCGAGGGTGAGTCTTGAGTGAGACTCATTATGAAAGATAAATTCTTTATAGTTTTTATTTTCCGGAACATTCATTCCAAATTGCTTCATTACATCTAAAGTAAGATCAATGTAAGGTTTGCTTTTAAGATCTTTGACTTTGATTGAAACATCTATTTGACCCTCCTGCAGGGCTGGGAGACTGAAGCCATCAATAATCCGGTGAGAAATTGAGAGCTCAATGAACCATCAACTTCAATATTTGCCGGGACTAATGGCCCCTGAACTGTCATTGGCAATTTGCCATCGTTGCTTTTGATCTTTACTCCAAGCAGTGGTAATATGTCATCAAAGAAATCCATCGGTCTTGTCTCCAGGCTACCGGAACCATTAATTGTAATTTCTTTATCACTCAATGCAACGATCGGAGTAAACATTCTTATGCTTAATCCCGATTCACCGCAGTTGATCTCATCTAGCAATTGGATTGAATCCTGGACTCTGAACTCTTAACTCTGAACTATCAACTTCGACAACAGCTCCCAACTTTTGAATAATATCCAAAGCAGCTTTATCATCATTACTATGCCCCGGATTATAAATTGTACTTGTTCCTTTCGATAACAATGCTGCAGCACAAGCTCTTTGCATCGAACTTTTGAAGCCGGTGCCTGAACAATTCCTTTCAATTGTGACGGTTGTATAGTTACTTTCATAGATTCTGAATAATTTCTTCTAATTGTTTTAATGGAATTGATTTGACAACTCCCTTTCCCTATTTTTTCTAATAATACATAATTCATTTCTTTTCTTTCCCGCTTCTTATCCATTTTCAACACTTCAAATACTTTTTGTTTATCAAAGTCGGCAAAGGTTGGCAGATCATATTTTAATAAAGAGCTAGCAACTCGTCTCGCTTCTTTAAAACCTAGTGATCTTTTGTGAGATCACAGAAGCATAAGTCATACCTATAGAAATTGCTTGCCCATGTGATAACTCATATTGATTTTCCAATGCATGTCCAAGTGTATGACCAAAATTCAACAATCTTCTCTCTCCTTTTTCAAACTCATCATTCTGCACAACTTTGGTTTTAATGATAGTATTACGTTGTACTAATTCACAAATACTTGTTTGTCTTGACTGATAATGTTTAAGTGTTTTTGTTTCAAGCTCTTTGAACATTGCTGCATCTTTTATCGCAGCATGTTTAATTATTTCTGCAAAACCATTCTCCCATTCATTCTGTGGCAATGAATTCAGGAAAACCATATCATGAAGAATAAACTTCGGCTGGCGAATTATTCCAACCATGTTTTTATACACTCCAACATCAATTCCAGTTCTTTCCTCCAATTGAAGCATCAACCATTGCCAATATTGATGTTGGAATAAACCCAAATGAAATTCCCCGCATATAAACAGAAGCAACATAACCAGTGATATCCGTGATCACTCCGCCGCCAACACCTACTAAAGTTGTTTTGCGATCGGCTTCCATTTCTATCAATTGCTCGATCACTGAATCAACGGTTGATTGTATTTTAAACTCCTCTCCTGGTTTTAATACAATGCAATTCCAGTTCTTAAATCTTTTGTATGGGCATTATAAACATTCTCATCTGTAATGATGATCGTATTATCCTTATCCAACAATTTCTTTTAAATGAGAAATGCCGTAAGCTAGGTAGTAATCAACTGATGCAATTGGAAAATTTATAAGTTAGTTTCTTCATTTAGTTTTTTATTTCACGCAAAGAACGCAACGGATTCGCAAAGGCGCAAAGATCGCTGCGTCTTAATAAACTTGCGACTTTGCGTGATAAATTGATCATTAGAATTGTTGTTGTACAAGAGTGCGACGCAACAGAAGCTCCAATCAAGGAACCAAAGCTGGTAACACAACATCATTAACAAACAAAGAACACATCAAATACAGAAATGAAAACCTGAACCTAAGTCTCCCCTTTAGGGGACAGGGGGTTAACTATTCATGATCTTATTCTGATGATTGATACTTTCCATATGCACCGCATCAAAATACTTTGGTGATAAATTCTTTGCTTAATCCCAACGCATCACCTTTTGCATAAGCTTTCTCCAGTATCTGGTTCCAGCGACTCGTTTGCAAAATGGTTACGTTATTATTCTTCTTGTACTCACCGATCTTGTCTGCGATCTTCATCCGCTGACCAAGCAACTGTATCAGTTCATCATCCAAATGATTGATCTGCTCACGCAATTTTTCCAATGCAGTGATGAATTCTTTTTCTTCAGCAGTTTCATGACGCCATTTAATTGCATCAAGCATCTCAGCCAATTTCTCCGGCGTTACTTGTTGCTTGGCATCACTCCATGCATTATCAGGATCGATATGACTTTCGATCATCAACCCATCAAAGTCAAGGTCAATTGCTTTTTGTGCAACATCCATCAGTATATCACGACGACCACAGATATGCGAAGGATCATTAATGATCAGCATCTCGGGATTGCGACGTTTCATCTCGATCGCCAAATGCCACATCGGCGCATTGCGATACTCGGTATTTCCATAAGAAGAAAATCCGCGATGAATAAGACCGATCTGTTTGATACCTGCACGGGCAACACGTTCAACAGCGCCGCTCCACAATTCAAGATCAGGATTGATCGGGTTCTTGATCAGCACCGGCACATCAACGCCACGCAATGCATCGGCCACTTCCTGCACACTAAAAGGATTCACCGTCGTCCTCGCACCGATCCACAACACATCCACATCAAAGTTCAATGCATCCTGCACTTGTTTGCCGGTTGCTACTTCCACTGTTGTTGGCAGGCCGGTCAGTTTCTTTGCCTGCGCTAACCATGGCAAACCTTTTACACCGATGCCTTCAAACATGCCGGGTTTTGTTCTCGGTTTCCAGATGCCTGCACGCAGCATATCTACTTTGCCGGTTGCAGCCAGGCGTTGCGCTGTTTGTATTACTTGTTCTTCGGTTTCAGCGCTGCATGGCCCGCTGATGATCAGCGGTCGCTTGCTCCATGCTTTTTGTGCTGCTTCATTCATTGTCTGTTCGATTGTTTGCATTGTTAGTATAATTTGTAAAAGTTAATTTTTATGTTCCCAACTATTGTAATTCTATTTAGTCTTTTGTTGCGTCGCACTCTTGTACTTTCGGCAATTCTATTCACAATAACTCTCTATTCGACTATTTCTAACTTCCAATCTCAATCGTTTCCATATGTTACAAATATCAGCTGTCAATTCTATTCTAAGCACTCCACAATTCACTATCTGTCAGACTTATCTTCTTCATCTCATCAGCATTTATGAGACGTCATTCTTTTCAATTCCATTGAACATATCCTTTCCGAATGATAGCTCGACATCAGTTCTTATTTAAATACTCCTTGATAACCTGCTCATCTTATGTACAATTGAGTGCTTCATACATGACGCGTTGCTTTAATGCACGAAATCAAATGTTATAAGCTATTTTCTCAGATAATCTTATCAGCAAGCTCTTTATATCTCTCAGAGTTTAATACGTCTTCTACCCAGATGACAATAAACTAATATGCTCTTTAATTTCTTCACATACTAGCTGTTGTCCAAATCCTTCTCAATTTCAGTTGTAAGTTTCATTATCCGAAACAAAAATGTTCGATTGTCATCACCCAAAACACCTTTTCCAGGACTTAAGCCATAACCAGTCCACTTTAGGGTACAGGGGTCTCGTTGATTTTATAATATCTTTCTAATCTTATTCGCACTTCTCTATCAACTCCTCAAATACTCATAATTCTCTTTCTCCAAACAACTCTTAAACTTTCTCAACTGCGAAATATGTTCATTCAAAACATCCAAAACATTTTCCCTGTTCTGCATAAAGATGGGCACCCACATTGATGGGTTACTTTTTGCCAACCTCACTGTGCTTGCAAACCTGCAGATGCTAATTCAAAAATCGCATCGTCTTCTTTTTCCTTTTCCAAAACTGTATTTGCCAAAGCAAATGATGTGATGTGTGAAATATGACTGACATACGCAGCATGCAGATCATGAGCAACCGCATCCATTTCCAACAAATGCATCCCGATCTTTTTATACATATTCTTTGTCCACTCCAGCGCATCTTCATCACTTTCATTAGCATTGCAAATTATAACGGCCGTATTTTCAAATGCGCCATGTACCGCAGCCTGCGGACCACTGTATTCTGTTCCCCACATTGGGTGAGTGGCAACATATCTTCCTCTTTTAGCATGATCGTTTGCAATACTCATCAACTCAGATTTTGTTGAACCCATATCGATCAACACCTGTTTATTGATCTTATCAAGCACATGCGGCATAATTTTTACCAATGCATCAACAGGTATTGCAAGAATGACAACATCAGAATTATCAATCGCTTCATCCAGATCCATTATCTCATCAACCAATCCCAAGTTCCAATGCTTTTTTCTGGTGATCTCTGTTCGAGTCGACACCAATCAATCTACTGGCAAGCCTTTTTCATTTAATTGCAATGCAAAGCGAACCTCCGATAAGGCCGACACCTACTCATTGCTATTCATTTTCGTTCCATGATTTCGATTTTACAGTGCTAAAGCACATTTGAGAATTTCTTTAATTCCTCAGCTTTGGCTGAGATTCATCATCTATGATCCGGGCTTTAGCCCTGATCCGAATTGCTCTTCAAACTTTTCAACCGGTGCACATAAACTAACTCTCACATATTTATCTCCCGAATCACCAAATATTCCACCCGGTGTAATAAATACATTTGAATTGTATAATACATCATCACTTAACTCAAACCCAGTTTTATATTTTGAAGGAATTTTTGCCCAGACAAACATACCCTGCCTGCTCTTTTGAAAACTTACATTTTAAAAGATCAAGTAATTCAAAAACTTTTTCCTTCTTTCTCTATATACTTTATTTACTTCATCATACCATTCTTTTCCTAATGCCCAACGCTTTTGCTAGCAGCTAATTGAACAGGTAAGAACATTCCGCTGTCCATATTACTTTTAAAACGCAAGCACTTCTTCAATTCTTTCTTTTGCGCCACATAACATACCAACTCTCCAGCCGGCCATATTCTGTGACTTTACTTAATGAGTTCAATTCGATCACACATATCCTTTGCTCCTTCAATACTCAACAAGCTCATTGGGTTTTCATTCAGAATAAAACTGTAAGGGTTATCATGAATGATCAGGATCTTATTTTCTTTTCCAAATGCAACCAGTTTTTCAAACAACTTCTTTGATGGCAATTGTCCTGTTGGCATTTGCGGATAATTCACAAACATCAGCTTCACTTTCTTCAATCCCTTTTTGAAAGTTTATCAAAATCAGGCTCGTAATTATTTTTTTCTCTTAGTTTATATTCTTTGCATTTACCACCAGCCAACATTACTGCACTTCTGTAAGTTGGATAACCATGATTTGGTACCAACACTTCATCCCCTTTATTCAAATAGGTCATGCAGATATGCATGATACCTTCTTTACTTCCGATCAACGGCAATATTTCTGTATCAGGATTCAGATCAACATTATACCATTTCTTATACCATTCACTCATTGCCTTTCTCAAAACAGGCGAACCTTGTAAGATTGATAAGCATGTACATTTGGTTTTGCACTTTCTTCCTGCAAAGTTTTTATCACATCCGGATGCGGCGGCTGATCAGGACTGCCAATACCAAGATTGATAATATTCTTTCCTTGCTTATTCAGTTCATCTATCTCTCTCAATTTTTGCGAAAAATAATATTCCCCAATCCCTTCTAATCGTTTTACTTGTTTCCATATTTCCTAATAATCATTTTTAAATCATGATGAATCGTGGTTATCTATTTCCACAATCCCTCTTTATAAACTCCATAAATTTTTAACTCCTCTGTTAATGGTTTTATTTGTTCAACCACATGTTTCAAATTGATCTATTGTATCAAACTCCATATCTGCATGAAAGCTGTATTTAAAATCACTTCCCGGGAATTGGAAAACTTTGCAGTTTGCTCAGGTTAATGCCACCCTCAGCAATTTTCGTCAGCACTCTTGCCAAACTACCTCTTGAATGATCAGTTTGAAAATTTACGGATGCTTTATTTGCATCATTCAACTGTTTGTGCTACATCCTGTCTCTGCAACATCAAAAACCTTGTATAATTATTTTTCATTGTCTGAATACCCGGGAGCCAGAACTTCCAACTGAAATAATTCAGCCGCAAGTTTGCTGGCAATAGCAGCAATATGTTTGCTCTTATGCTGGTGAACATGTTTTGCACTTAAAGCAGTATCTTCAGTTTCTACCAGTTTCCATTTATATTTATCCAAAAATCATAACACTGCTGCAGCGCCATAGTGTGAGAATGCACTTCACGAATATCTTCCAACTTCACTCCCGGGTTTACCAGCAGGTTTTGTTTGATATGGAGATATATCTCACCGATTATTTTAAGATTTGACTTTGAAGCAGGTTGTAATTGGCAAGAATGCTTCCGGCAATTGAGTTTTCTATTGCCATCACGCCACCATCACTTTCTTTTTATTAGAAGCGATTTTTATAACATCCTTGAAATGTAGCACAAGGAATCACTACTGCATCTTTTCCAAAAACTGCTGCGCTGCCACCTGGTGAAAGCTGCCTTCATAACCTTGTATCGAAACTCTTGTATTCATATTTAAAACAAAAGTCCCGGCGGTTTGCCGGGACTTCTTATGTTGATTTTAGATCTTTTAACTTAATAAGCTTTCAACAAAAGCAATCCCGGCTTCTGGCTAAAGAAATAATAAAAATAAAACCAACGATATGCTTTTGTAATTGTCATCGTATTCCAAAAATAAGTATTCATATTTAAGAAGCAAGCCATTTACATCAAAATAATTACACCAGAACGATTGTTTGTCCGCCTTGGACGAACTCCTTTGAGTAAAAATGCCACCCCGATCTCTCGGGATGGCCTCTAACGATTGCTTGCCATATGAAAATCTTAGTGAGATGTAGTCGCTGTAGTAGTCGGAGCATCAGTTGAAGCTGGAGCTGAAGCTGCAGTTGATGCAGCTGTTTCAGTTGATGTAGCTGTTTCAGTTGTTGCTGCAGATGTTTCAGTTGTAGATTCAGTAGTTGTCTTGTCATCATTGCAAGAAGCAAATGCTGTAGCGATCGCCAATACGATAAAAAGCTTTTTTCATGTTTTCTGTTTTTAGATTTTGTTTAAACAAATAGAATTCGGCATTTATACCCGATAAAGAAAAAGGTAACCCGCCCTGAAATAGTTTTTTTGGCTTTCTTTGGGTTACTAATTCTAAATAATTGTATTAAATCAAGACGAGTGAACCCTGATATTAAAGAGAAAGAGTTATTGGAAGGATTGGCTTTAGGGGATAAAAAGGCAGTTGAAACCATTTATAAGGACAATTTTAATATGGTTCAAAGCTTGGTTATCAATAACAACGGATCGGCCCAGGAGGCCAAAGATGTTTTCCAGGAGGCAATGATCGTGTTGCTGGAAAAGGCCCGGTCAGGAAATTTTGAGCTGAATTGCCAGATAAAAACCTACGTTTATTCGGTATGCCGGCGGATCTGGTTAAAAAGGTTGCAGCAATATAACAGGTATACAAACGAGGTGGAAAGCATGGTTGGAACAGTGCCGGTTGAAGAAGATGTAGAAGAATATGAGAAAAGGGACCAGGAATTTGCGATGATGGAAAAGGCGATCGGCAGTTTAGGCGAACCCTGTAAAAGTTTGATCGAGGCATTTTATATTCAAAAGAGGAATATGCAGGATATCGCCAGCCAGTTTGGATATACGAATGCTGACAACGCCAAGAACCAGAAGTACAAATGCCTGATGAGATTGAAAAATTATTTTTCGCTCAATATAAAAACGGTAAGTGATGGAAGAAATTCAATTAATAGAAGCTGTTGAACGCTACATCCGCGGTGAAATGAAAACGGATGAGAGGGTTTATTTTGAACAATTGCGTAAAACCAATCCGGAAGTAGATCAGCTGGTAGTTGAACATACTTTATTTATTCATCAAATGAATGAGGTAGGTGAATTGCGCAAGTTCAAATCCACATTAAATGAGGTTCATACTGGATCTTGCTGAAAAAGGATTGATCAATTCAGACAGGCTGAAAGGAAATGCAAAAGTTGTTTACCTGTGGAAGAAATATAAAAGAGTTGCAGCGATCGCCGCTTCAATTGCCGGTATTACAACTACTTACTATTAGTTTATTAGTTTGGTCTCTTTCTCCTAAAATTGAAAGCTCACAGGTAAAACAATTGGTAAATGAAGTGAATGGATTAAAGAATAAAGACAGGGAACTTGATAACAAGATCAAAGATGTTGATAATAAAAGCGAGAAAAAGTTATTCTTTAATCCTTCTTATCGTTATAACGGCACAGGTTTCATGATCGATAGCCAAAGGATATCTTGGTTACCAATGCTCACGTTGTTAGAAATGCAAAAACTGTTGTTGTACAAAATAAGAAAGGTGAGAACTTTAATGCAAGAGTTGTTTTTACTGATTTTGCAAAAGACCTTGTGATACTTAAAATCGAAGACGATTCATTCAAAACTTTGACGAGTATTCCTTATGGTATCAGCAAGTCTTCAAGTGACCTAGCTGAATCAATTTATACGCTTGGTTATCCTCGCAATGATGAGATGGTGTACGGCCAGGGTTATTTAAGTGCAAAAACTGGTTTAAACGGAGATAGTTTAAACTGCCAGATAACTATTGCTGCTAATCCGCGAAATAGCGGTGGACCTGTATTAAATCATAACGGTGAAGTGATCGGCATACTTAGTACCCGCCAGGTTTCTGCTGAAGGAGTTGTTTTTGCAATTCAGTCAAAATACATATACACTGTATTAAATGACTTGAAAAAGTCAGATACTTCTATGAAAGTGAAAACTCCTGCTGCTTCTTCATTGAAAGGGATGGATCGTACGCAACAGGTAAAAAAGATCGAAGATTATGTCTTTATGGTCAAAGTGAATTAAACCATCTAAACCTATAATCACAAGAGCTGCTTCGGCGAGACTTTTATTTTGCCCAAAGGTTTTCAGGGTATTCGCCGGCATCTACAAGTTTCCGTAGACTTTCTCTTACCATTGGTGCATCTTCTTTATAAGTTACACCAAACCATTTGGCAGAAGTAGGGATCACTTTTATCACTCCTTCCCATCTTTAATATATTTATCTGCCACTATTGGTATAAAGAATTCAGCTTTTGGGATTCGAAGCATTCTGTGCAAGAAATTCTTTGAATATTCTTTTGTGTAATCAAAAACAGATGGATGAAAACACCAGAAGTTCATGGAGACATGCGTATCTAATGGCAAGCTCTTTAGGTGAATGTTCATCGTTACAAACGATCTTGTCGCCAACCTGCGAAACATTTAATCTTTCAACAACGGAAACAAGATTGCCCTTGTTGTCCACTTCACAAACACCACGGTTCACCGTTCCATGTTCTGAAAGTGTTTTTAATAATTCATAACCGATAATTGAAAATGTTTCTTTTCATTGCAATCATTCACAAGAAAATTATATGCTTTTACAAAACCATCTTTCCCATAAAAATCATCTGCATTAATAACCGCAAATGGTTCTTTTACTTTTTCATCAGCACAAAGGACTGCATGGGCTGTTCCCCAGGGCTTGGTTCTTTCCTTTGGTATCTCAAAACCTTCGGCATATTTATTCAATTCCTGGAAAACATACTCCACCTCTATCCTGCCTTCAATATCTTTTCCAACGATCTCACGAAAGTTCTTTTCAAATTCTTTACGAATAATAAACACTACTTTTCCAAAACCAGAACGAATAGCATCATAAATAGAGTAATCCATGATCGTTTCACCTGAAGGGCCAAAACCTTCCACCTGTTTCATACTTCCATAACGTGATGCCATTCCTGCCGCCAATATCACTAATGTTGGTTTCATCTTATAATTTTAAAGTCCAAAGACCTGCGAAATTAAATAAATTACTTACTCAGCTTATATTTATTGCATGGAACTTCCTGATCTTAGAAAAATAACAATCGATAAAATACATGCTCCCTTTTACAAAATAAAAATGTTCAGTTTGACGTACTGCGTCTTGATAAAATTCACCCTGTCATTTCAGGCAATAAATGGTTTAAACTAAAATATCATCTTGACAATTTTAATGCCGGTAATTATAATGGCATTATCAGCTTTCGGCGGCGCCTGGTCAAATCATATTGTGGCAACAGCCTGTGCCTGTTATTTGAAAAAATAAAAATGTATCGGTATAATTCGTGGCGAAAAACCTCAGCATCTTTCTACTACTTTACTTGAAGCAGCTAACTATGAAATGGATCTGAAATTTATTTCAAGAGAAATGTATGCCCAAAAAACAGCAATGAATTCCTTGGATCAATCAAAAAAGAATTTCCTGGATATTATATCATTCCTGAAGGAGGCGCAGGAAAAGAAGGAGAAAAAGGTGCAGGCGAAATACTACAATATGCAGATGAGAAGAATTATACTCATATAGCATGTGCCGTTGGTACAGGAACAATGTTTAATGGTATCAGTGGAGGCGGCTTCATCAAATCAAAATATTCTTGGCATTGTAGTTTTAAAAGGATGGAAAGTGGAAAATGAAACGAATAATACAGAGATGTTCTTGAATTATCATTTTGGTGGATATGCAAAATATGATCTGACCCTGATCAATTTTATGAATGAATTTTTCAGGCTTACAAACATTCCCACCGATTTTGTATATACAGGTAAATTAGCTTTTGCATTATTCGATCTTATAAAAAAGGATCACTTTCCACCAGGCAGTAAAATTCTCATGATCCATAGCGGAGGTTTGCAGGGAAATGACTCACTGCAAAAAGGTTCGTTAATCTTTTAAGTTTTGCGGATTGCATACCTATCTTTGCCACTGTAGACCAAAAGAAAATCTTTGTTTTAACGTTCTATATCCATGCGAAAAATCATTCTGTCCCTTTTGATTTGTGCTTCTGCTTTAGCCCATGCCCAGGATTCTTTGCCTGCTTTTTCTGTTGTAAATAAAGGAAACAACCGTGTTGTCATCAGTTGGAATAACAAGTTTCCCCAGTTAAAACAAATAAGCATTCAGCGATCAACAGATAGTCTTTCCAATTTTAAATCACTGATCACTGTACCCGATCCTAATAACAAACAAAACGGTTATCTTGATGCAAAAGCGCCGAACGATAAAATGTTTTACAGGCTTTATATTTTAGTTGATGGCGCCAATTTTATTTTTCAAAATCGAAAAGACCGTCAAACGACAGCATACGAACAGCGCTGCTTTCTGATGTCATCCTCAAAAGCAATTAAAGACAGTATTTACCTGAAGTTGGTTGAAAAGATCATCAGTCAAAATCTTCCTGACAGCGCCTTGACCACGGACGAACTTCTTCTTTTAAGAAGATACAGGAACGGCAAGCAGGATATCTATTCCGATTCTGTAAACCGAAAGATCGATGCAATAGTGAAAAATAAAAATAAACCGGATGTTGCAATTCCGCAATATCGCATCGTTGCAAATAAAGACGGGCTGGTGAGAATTTCATTGTTGGATTTTGGCAGCAAAAAATATTCTATCAAATTTTATGAAGATGATGATACTTTTCTTTTGAATTAAAGGATATCAAGGAAGCTTCTTTAATGCTGGAAAAATCCAATTTCTATCATTCAGGATGGTTCAAATCTGAGCTATATGAAAGTGATAAATTAATAGAGAAGAACCGGTTTTTTATTCCGAAGGATTTCTGATGGTGAGTGGTCAGTGGTGAATAGTGAATAAACCATTATCGAATTCAATTTGACAATTCACCACTCACAACTCACCAACTCCAACCTCAAACACTTTCTCAAAATTCTTCTTTACTCTTTCCTTTGCTTCTTCAAAATCTATTTTCTTTTCCTAATTCTTTTTCAAGCGAGGTTACTTGTTTATTTTGAATACCGCAGGGAATAATATTATTGAAATAAGAAAGATCGGTATTGACATTAAAAGCAAACCCATGCATAGGTGATCCAGCGGCTGGTGCGTACACCCATTGCACAGATCTTTCTTTCTCTGCCGGGAATATCAGGATCAAGCCAAACGCCAGTTTCGCCGGCAGATCTTGCTCCTTTTAATCCATAATCAGCCATCGTTTGGATGATCACTTCTTCCAGGTTGCGTAAGTATTTACCAATATCTGTATAAAATTTTTCAAGATCGAGAATAGGATAACCAACGATCTGTTGATCGCCGTGAAAAGTAATATCGCCGCCACGGTTTGTTCTTGAAAAATTGAATCCCATTTTCTTCAAGTTGCTCTTCACTCATCAATACATTTTCAATATTGCCGCTTTTGCCAAGGGTATAAACAGGTGGATGCTCGACGAAAAGAAGGTAGTGCTGAGTCGCTGAGATGCTGAGTGCTGAGTTGTGAGTTCGTATTATAGGTTGAATGATTCCCATTGGCACTAATTCCGAATTCCTAATTACAAATTCCGACTTTCATTGCTGTATTCTCCTGCAACAGCTTCTCCTGGTAATCCCAGGCTTCTTTATAATCCATATTGCCAAGATCACGGAATATGACCTGCTGTTTATCCATTCTGCAAATGTACTTTTGCATCTTCCACTAAATCAAAAGCGACAGAAAGTGAAAATGCCGGGCAATGAACCGAAAGATGAATGGAGCGTCGCAACAAAAGCTTAATCAGGGCTCTGTAGCCGGTTAAATAAAATAATATGTCAGAAGAAGAACAGGTAAAAGACGAACAACAGAACGGCAGTGATGAACTGTTTGAACGATTTGTTATTAAAATTGATAAGGGCCAGGAGCCGTTGCGCATTGATAAATATTTAATGAGGCGGATCGAGGGGGCAACGAGGAATAAAATTCAGCAGGCGATAAATGCGGGCATGGTGACGGTGAATAAAAACACCGTAAAGCAGAATTATAAAATAAAAGGTCTTGATGAGATAATTGTGTACAGTGACATGAGCCCGGAAGAGACCGAAGTGCTGCCTGGAGAAAATTGATCTTGATATTTTTTATGAAGATGATGATGTGATAGTGATAAATAAAGCCGCCGGCATGGTGGTGCACCCGGGAAGCGGGAATTATACCGGCACTTTATTAAATGGAATAGCATGGTATCTGCAACAAAAAGATCCATCGATCACTGAATCAACATTGCCGCGATATGGACTTGTGCACAGGATCGACAAAAAACACAAGCGGTTTGTTGTTGATGGCAAAGAACAGTAAAGCGATGACGAATCTTGCCAAACAATTTTATGATCACTCAGTAAAAAGAAAATACATCGCCTTGGCATGGGGTGATCTGAAAAATGAGGAAGGAACAATAGTGGCGCATGTTGGTCGTAATCTTCGGTTCAGAAAATTATTTGAAGCCTATCCTGAAGGTGATCATGGCAAAGAAGCGATCACTCATTACAAAGTTCTTGAACGATTTAATTATGTAACATTAGTGGAATGTGTTTTGGAAACAGGTCGCACTCACCAGATACGTGTGCACATGAAATATATCGGGCATCCTTTGTTTAATGATGATACTTATGGGGGCGATAAAATTGTGAAAAGGAACCGTGTTCGCAAAATACCGGCAGTTTGTTGACAATTGTTTTGCTATTTGTCCAAGACAGGCATTGCATGCAAAGACACTTGGGTTCATTCATCCCACTACTAAAAGGAAATGTTTTTTGATACTGAATTGCCGAAAGACATGAAAGAGGTGATCGAGAAGTGGAGGAGTTATGTCTGAACAGTAGGCAGTAGGCAGTAGGCAGTCGTCTTCAACTTGTTTATTTATTGCCTACTGAAATCAGAAAGCGTAGCAGTAAACATTCCTCTTCTCTTTTCTTAAAAGCAACATCCCATGTACCAACGTAACGAAGTGTTGATGGAACTGTAAGGTTCCCAAATTGCGTCATCTGCACTTCCATGTGTACATTAAAATCATACACCCCTGCATCATAGCTAAGATCATAATTACGGGCAACGATCTCCATTGATTTGCTATTGAACCATGTTGTCATATTATCGATCACAACGCCACTTGCTCCTCTTGGCTTTGATTGTAAACAAATAACAGCTTTGCCCGTTGTAATCAACATAGTCCAATGAAAAATCATACCTGTCAGCATTGTCTTTATCAAAGATGGCTGTCTTATCTCCCATCAATGGAATGCCCGGGATCTTTTTGCCAGGATCAAAAAAAGCATTTTGAGTTGCTCTTTATGTTTTTCAATACCTTTTTTGATCTTACATTTCGCTGCGATGCCTGATACAATATTTGTTTCACCGCATATTTCACCCTTTTGTAAAAACAGGCTGGCATATAACTCTGCAGTGTAATAATTATAATCATGATTTTTGTCATAAAAATCGCCGGTAGCTGGATTCTATTTAATACTTCCATTGTGCGGCAACCCTTTGCATACATGCTGTCTTGTTTTACTTTGCAGCGAGGCAGTTACTTCACTCTTTTTTATTCTTCATTCGAATATCATTCATTGACGTAAAACTTAGCACTCTCAGGTTTCTGAATGCTTTATAAAATGTAGTATCGTTTTTTACCCGCTGAATAAATGCATCTACATCCAATTTGTTCCGAACTACAACTTCTGAAAGTTGTATCATTTGCGAGAGCCGGGCATTATCAAGTGAATCTTCGTTTTGTGAAAAGACAGTTTGTGCAAGAAATAAGAAGGATAGAAAAAGAAATCTTTTCATGCTACATGAATTGAGTGAAAAGATCTATGCAGGAAACATCATTTTATAATCAACTTTTACTTTCCCTTTGATATATCATTCAGTTTTCCTTTCAAGAGTTTCTTTTTCAATGAGGCTGATATGATCAATAAAAGCTTTGCCTTCAATATGGTCATATTCATGCAAAATAATTCTTGCCGTAATTCCATGGAATGTCCGCATGTGTTGCTCAAAATTTTCATCCAGATACTCAATGGTCACCACTGATAAAGCGCTTGATGTCTTCACGAATTTTGGGAATACTCAGGCAGCCTTCATTATAATTCCATTCAAGGCCATCCAGTTCCTTTATATGGCGCATTGTATAAACACTTGTTTTATTCCTGGTGCATCGGGATAGCTATGTTTTTCTTTATCTTCTTCAATTTGCCGAAAGATCTGCTCAGAATCGACCACGAAAAGCCGGATATCCTTGTTTACCTGGGGAGCCGCCAAACCAACGCCAGCAACTGGCATACAGGGTTTCCCACATGTCTTCGATCAATTTAGGAAGACCCGGATGGTCCTTATCAATATCATGGGCTACTTTTCGTAAAACCGGGTGGCCGTATGCAACAATAGGTAAGATCATTCTATTTCAGATTTCAGATTCGGTTTTAAGATTTATGAATTGCAAATTTAAGATTATTAAGCAGCCATCTATTGCATCTGAGATCTGCAATAGAAAACCTAAAATTGCCGTGAGATATTCTCTGCAACAAGATCGTTGCAGCGATCTCATCAACGAAAGCTTTTTTATTCCTCTTTGCATTTTTTCAATCCCCATTTCAAGCATGGCATCTTTGGCCATTTTGAAGTATAAGCGTTCATCCACTTTTTGATCGGGATCTTTGGAAAATTCTTTCTCCAATTGCTTAATGATCTTCTCAACTAATGGTGTAGCATGAGTATCGGTATCGTCCCAATTTTTGTGGTTCACCAATAATGATCAATTCCACTTCTTCTTTTGCAAAATAATCTTTAAGAAAAGGGATCAGTTGTTTTGATTCAACAGTTGTCAAACCAGTAGCAATGATCTGCAAAGGGTCAGTAACAGCAAGACCGGTTCGTTTTAGTCCATAGTCTATTGAAAGTATTCTGGGCAATTAATAATTAAGAATTAATAGTAATTGATAAACAGATCGGCGATCACAAATATCGCAAACACTACTGAAGCAATTCCATTTGCGGTCATAAAAGCAATATTAACCCGTTTCAGATCATTTGGCTTAACAATTGAATGCTGGTAAACAAGCATCCCGATAAAAATAACTGCACCTATCCAGTAAAGCCATCCAAAATTTCCAAGCCAACCGGCAAACAATACACAAACTGCACTAAATACATGAAGTAATTCTGATACTCTTAATGCTTTTGCTTTCCCTAACCATGCAGGAATAGAATAAAGTTTATTTGTTTTATCAAACTCTTCATCCTGCAAAGCATAAATAATATCAAACCCGCTTACCCAGAATAAAACTGTAAATGAAAAAAGAATTGGCAAAAGATCAAATCGTCCTGTTACTGCAAGATATGCACCGATTGGTGCAAGACTTAATCCTAGATCCAAGTATTAAATGACAAAGCGGTGTAAATCTTTTTGTATAACTATAACCCAATACAACAAGTAATGCAACTGGTGAAAGAAAAAAAACAAATTCTATTGATGAAAAAAGTACATGCAATAAATAATAAGCAACTAATAATTGTAAAGAAGCAAGACATTATTCGCTTTTATAATGCCTGCAGGTATTTCTCTGATTGCTGTTCTTGGATTTTTGCATCAAAGCTTCTATCGAGATAACGATTAAATGCCATTGCGGCACTACGGGCAAAAGACCATACAAAGAATAACAAGAATAAAATTTAACATATCGCTTGCTCTTGCTAGCAAATCTAATCTAGGAAGGATAACCTGATCAATACTCCAAATTTGAGAATCCTATCTCGATATAAAAACTCTAAATTTCATCAATCTTATAAGCCAATAGCAAAATCCAATCAATGCAAAGGGCATTGCAAAAATGGTATGAGAAAATTTTTATAAGACTTAAATAACTTTTACTTTACTCATTTTAACTAATTAATGTTCAGTTCTTCCTTTTACTGCCGGCGGCATTTTGCTTCTTATTAATTCCCACAATACAATGCCCGCAGCCGTTGCAATATTCAGCGAATGCTTCATACCCAACTGTGGAATTTCAATGCATCCATCACAAAGATGAATAGTTGTTTGCTCAACTCCTGTTACTTCATTTCCAAAAACAACAGCGATCTTTTCATTTTGCCTGAAGTTTGCCGAATGCAGCTTATAGCTTTCTTCCGCTTGCTCCACTGCATACACTTTATATTTTCTGATCTTTAATTCATCGATCGCTTCAGCCGATGGTTTTAAAATATTTCCATGATAACAGATTCTTCGGCACCCAGAGCTGTCTTTTTTATTTCTTTATGTGGAGGTTTTGCAGAATAACCAATAATATAAATTGCTTCGATCAAAAAAGCATCGCTGGTACGAAATACACTGCCTACATTATAAGCGCTGCGGATATTTTCCAATACAACAATAATGGGAAATTTATCAGACTGTTTGAATTCATCCACCGATTTACGGCTCAATTCACTCCATGCTCAATTTTCGCATGGCGCAAAGGTAGATGGCATGAATCAAAACAGTTAATACTCCACAAGAAAGAAGAAATGAACTTAGAAAATATCGTTTTTATTCACATAGATAATCCATAGGGAAACAAACCACAGCCCTTGCCTATATTTGTCGTCTCCCGATATCCCGATAGATATCGGGACGGGTCAAGCTATGGCCAAGACGAACAGAACACTCCCCTTAATGATGCAGCATAAGGCTATTAAGCAAAAATATCCTGATGCTATACTGCTTTTCCGTGTGGGTGATTTTATACGAAACCTTTGGACAGGATGCTGTTGTTGCTTCGCAGGTGTTGGGCATTACTCTAACAAAAAGAAACAACGGGCGCTGCTTTCTATCCATCGATCTTGCAGGTTTTCCGCATCATGCCCTCGATACTTATTTACATAAATTGGTAAAAGCCGGTTATCGTGTTGCTATTTGCGATCAAGCTGGAAGATCCCAAAACTTGCAAAGGGAATCGTAAAAGAGGTGTGACTGAAATGGTGACTCCGGGTACTACCGTAAATGATAAACTGCTCGAACATCATAGCAAATAATTTTCTTGCGGGAATTCATTTTGCAGAAAACTGATCAATATGGTCTTGGCCTTTCTTGATATTTCAGCACCGGTGAGTTTTTATTGCCGAAGGAGATCGTGAATATGCGGACAAACTGCTGCAGGGCTTTAAACCTGCCGAAGTTGTTTTTCAACGACACCAGCAAAAAAAGTTCAAAGAGATTTTTGGTGCTAAAATTTATATCTACACACTGGATGAATGGATATTTTGATGAAGCCTATGCTGAAGAATACTTTATTGAAACATTTTCAAACACATTCTCATTAAAGGTTTTGGTGTAGAGGAATGTGAGGAAAGGAATAATTGCGGCTGGCGCAGTCATTGCATTATCTGAAAGACACCGAGCATCCCAACCTGCAGCATATAACACAATATGCAGCGCATCAGACCGTGGATGATTTTTTATGGATGGATCGATTTACTATAAGGAATTTGGAATTAGTAATTCGGAATTCGGAGGCGGAATCATACTTTACTTGATGTTCTGGATAATACCGGTTTCTCCAATGGGAGCAAGATTGCTGAAGCGCTGGCTCGTTTTCCCATTAAAAGATATTCAGAAAATAAATGAACGGCTGGAACTGGTAGAATTTTTATTTAAAGCTAAACCTGATCTAAGAAATAAAGATCTATTCATGCCATATAAACTCTGCGGCGATATTGAAAGATTGGTTTCAAAAAAATTCATCAAAAGATAAATCCAAGAGAGTTCTGCAAATGGCCGTGGATTAAGACAGGTGGCTAGAAATAAAAACAGTTTTGTGCAACTGCTTCGACAATGAATATTTAAAAAGATTAGGCGATGCGCTGAATCCCGTGTCCTTATATCGCTGATAAAATTTTTAAAGAGATCGTTGATAACCCTCCGGCACTTGCTATCAAAGGGGGAATGATCAACAGTGGCAGTAAATAATGAACTGGATGAATTTAAGACATATCTCCTACAGATGGTAAATATTATTTGACCCAATTGCAGCAAAAAGAAGCCGAAGCAACTGGCATCTCTTCACTAAAAATTGGTTTTAATAATGTATTCGGCTATTATCTCGAAGTAACTCATTCGCATAAAAACAAAGTGCCGGCAGAATGGATGCGCAAGCAAACACTGACCAATGCCAGAACGTTATATCACGCCTGAATTAAAAGAATACGAAGAAAAATTACCGGTGCAGAAGAAAAGATTTTGCAGATCGAGTTGGAATTGTGTGAAGCATTGCTGAATGAACTGATGGATTACCTTGCTCCTGTTCAAACAAATGGAAATATTATTGCCGTACTTGATTGCATTACTTGTTTTGCTCACAATGCCATTCAATTACCATTATAAAAACCAACACTTCATACATGGCGATGAACTGATCATTAAAGATGGCCGTCACCCGGTGATTGAAAGAAGTTTACCGATTGGTGAAACATATATCAGCAATGATCTTGAACTGAATAAAAACAGAACAGCAGATCATCATTCTTACCGGGCCAAATATGAGCGTGGTAAAGTCTGCCTTGCTTCGTCAAACAGCTTTGATAACATTAATGGCTCATATAGGAAGTTTTGTTCCGGCTAGATGAAGCATTGATCTCTTTGACCGATAAAATCTTTACACAGAGTTGGTGCATCGGATAATTTGAGCGGCGGCGAATCAACTTTTATGGTGGAGATGAATGAAACGGCCAGCATCATTAATAATATAACTAACCAGAAGCCTGATATTGCTGGATGAGATTGGCCGCGGCACTTCTACCTATGATGGTATTTCCATTGCATGGAGCATTGCCGAACATTTGCATAATTGCCCCATCAGAACCAAAACTCTATTTGCCACGCATTATCACTGAATTGAATGAGCTGGAAGAAAAATTTTCAGCGGGTAAAGAATTATCATATCACTAATAAAGAAGTTGGCAATAAAATTATCTTCTTACGAAAACTGGCAAGAGGCGGCAGTACTCATCAGCTTTGGTATTCATGTAGCAAAAATGGCGGGCATGCCTCCATCATTGATTGAAAGGGCGAATGATATTTTAAAGCAATTAGAAAGCTAAACATGTGGATGAAACCAGTCAGGAGTCAGGAGTCGGGAGTCAGGAGTCACAAAGCCTTAGATAAGAAGATTAAAAATTTATCTACCAGCAAATGCAGTTGTCTATCTTTGATGCACACAGCTGAAACATTTGATGAAATAAGAAAACTGCTTGACTGATATTGATATTAATCGCCTTACACCCGTTGAAGCTTTGTTAGAAATTGCAGGAGATAAAGAAGTAAAATGACAATGACAACAGACCATACGATTGTCAACAGATGGATACCTCACTTTAGTTCAACTATCAGTTATCCATTATCATCGTGGTCTCTCTAAATATAGCTTAGCCACCACTTCTCTTTGCATGTGCTGTTTTATAACGATCATATTTCTTACAAATTGGGTATAACACCAACACAACAAATAACCACACTGCATAAAACACCTGCCAAACCAAATCCTAATCCATTTGGTTTAAAATAAAAATAAGCCTCCTGGTCGGCACAATATCCTTTGTACCAAAACCCTGAGTATAAAAAACAACTACTAACAATCAAATGAATGAGGTAAAAATGCAGGATATAATAAAACATCGGCACTCGTGCCATAAACATTCATGATCTTTGTAAATCCATTCTGCACTTTTTCAATAAATGCTAAAAAATAAAATGCCCGGGCCGATCGTCATACATAAGAAAAAGCAGCGAAGGTGGATATTTATTCAGATTCAAAAAGATAAAACAGTATACACAGTGCCTCTCGGCTGCTGATGACCAGTGGTACCGGGTCGCCATAAACGTTTGTAAATCGCAGGATGACGAATAATAAAATTAAGCCAGCTCCTATTCGCAACAATATTTTTCTTCTCCATAGCTGGATCTGTTCCTTGCTGGTATAGCTTTCCAAAACAATAACCCAGCAGCATCACTCCTGTCCACGGAAGAAATGAATATATGATAAGATAGTAATGATCCCCTGAATAAGTGATGAATAGAAAAGTTTGAAAAATATAAGCATATCTGCAAACAACACTGCCCTTTAATCCAGAATCCTGATAGATGGATAATCCATCAGGTTATGTCCGGCAACCATCAAGCAGATCCTATTGCACACAAATTATTTCATAATGGCAAAAGAACCAGCAGACCCATAATGATCATGCTTATTCCTATTGCCCATATCACCTGGAGGAAAAAGAATATTGAAAAAAGGATTAAATGACCAGGCAAAGTGATGATCACCACTTCAACAAATACCAGCCAGAAAGCCACGTTTGATCAAAAACATACTTATTTCTTTTTTAGTTTTTCTCTGGCACATGAGATAAACGGAGACGCCGGCAAGAAAAACAAAAATCGGTGCACAGAAATGAGTGATCCATCTTGTAAAAAATAATAATGGAAAAGTTGTTTGCATATTAGTCGGATCCATAGCAGCATCTGCTGCTTTACCCAGCTTAGCATTGTAAAGAAAATCGCTAACATGGTCCAGTGCCATTATCACCATTACTAATCCTCTTAAAATATCAATGGATTGAACCCGGTGCCTGGGAACAGTTAGTTCTTTCATGTTGGTTTATTGTTGAAGTACATATGAATTTACAGTTTCCACGGAGAGCTAAAATTCTTGGTTTATCCACAATATAAACCTTCTTTTTCCAAAAAATTATACTCTTGCTTGTCAAAGAGAAAAACTCTTACTTTTAACACCAAATACATATAGTATGCAGACTATCAAAACTAACTGCTGTTTACTTAACCTCAGTAATCTTTTTACTTTCTCTGTAAACGATCCTGAAGAATTTGAGAAGGAAAATACTTATGTATGGAACTATTACAATGAGCGGTGGCATGGAAACGCCTCCCGTTACAACCAGCTGCCACCGGTACTCATTGAAGCTAAACCTACAACAAGCTTACAAAAACACTTAACTATAATAATAACCTTTCAGTGGCCTTTCTGAGAAATGGCCACTGCTGCACATAGTAGCTATGGACCGGGAGAACCGAGGTGTTATGGCAACCGGTGTTCTTCAAACTTTCAGCTTTTCCAGCGGAATGAAGACTGCAGGCTCTTACACATGAGTTCTTTATTATTTATTGATGGGAGTAAAATTCAAGGAAGAGGAATTGCTTGGCGGACAGGTATTATATAAATATCCATACAACAGCATATCTGGAGCTGGAGAGATAAGAGGCCAGCTTAATTCTTGCAAAGAAATAAACCAAAACTCTCATAGCATAAAGAGCCTCATCAATAAGCGAGAGGCTCTTTTTATTTTACATCAAACCATATCTTTTTGCATTATTCCAATCGCCATTATAATTTATAAATAGCTCCCTCTCCTTCTTTTATCAGCCTGATAGTTTTGATCTTTATGATCTCATTTTCAAAATCCATTTCGTATTCGCAGTTCCGATTTGTAGGAATGATTATATACGGGCACATAGCCAAGCGCCATACAGCATTGCTTAGCCGATCTTTTCCCCATTCAAAAAATATAATCATGAAGAAGTGTTTGATCGAGCAATGTTCTTTCTTCTGCTCGACATAACAATAACCGGTGAGATCTCAATGGATGGTATTGGCAGGAATGTTTTGTTTTGTAAATACTCCTCTTCCCTTTTCCATTACTTTTCTCAATATATAAGCCTTCGAATACCATTTGAAAACAAAAATATAAATCCTGTTTGCAGATTCACAACTTTAATTTTGCTACCCGGATTTTTATGTCAGATTACTTAGGCGGAAATATCAAAACAACATTTTAACTACCTGCTTGAAAGCGTGGCAATGAAACGGCTGCCCGCCAGTTTTGGATCATCAGAATATCAGTGATGTAGCCGATCTTACTTAATGAGTTCCCGGAACAGGAAGGTTATATTATCACCCACATGAGCATTCATCGTGCTGCAAAGTGTGTTTAAGATCCTTGACCTTTCTGCGCAGAAACATATAATCCGTGAATTACCTCCTTACAAAACAGCGGAACTATTGAACGTTCTTTCGCCTGATGACCGTACCGATTTTTTGGAAGAACTGCCCAGTAATGCTGTACGTGAATTGATCAAATTGCTTGATCCCGAAGAAAGAAAACTCACTCTTTCTTTATTGGGTTATCCGGAAGACAGCATTGGACGATTAATGACGCCAGATTATGTTTATGTGTATCCGCAAAATACAGTTGAGGAAGTATTTGCCACGCATTCGAAAGCATGGCAAAGCACAAGCGAAGACCATCAACGTTGATCTGTGTAATAAATGAACAAGGTGAATTGCTGGATGATATCCGCATCCAGGGATTTTATTTTAAGTCAGCCCGAATAAAAAGTATGCCGACCTATGATGGATAGCCAGGGTAACATCTTTCGAATGCATATGACGACCAAGTAAAAGCCAGCGAGATCTTTAAAAAGAAAATCGTGTGGCACTTGCCGGTAGTAAGCCAGAGTAATAAACTGCTTGGAATAGTAACCATTGATGATATAGTTGTGGGTAGCAGAATGAAGAGTTCAGTGAGGATATGCAAAAAATGGGAGGTACTGAAGCACTTAGCTGAACAACCCTATCTTGAAATTCCGCTATTTAAACTTTTTCAAAAAGAATATGTATGGCTTGTTGTTTTGTTCTCTTGGTGAAATGCTTACTGCCACAGCGATGGAATATTTTTCAGGCATGAAATAGCAAAAGCGGTGGTACTGGCATTATTTGTTCCTTTAATTATTTCCAGTGGTGGTAATAGCGGTCTCACCAGCATCCACATTGATACATACAGGCAATGGCCGTTGGTAGAAGATAACTAAAAGACTGGTGGCGGCAGTGCTTAAGAAGAGAAATTATTTCAGGCTTGTTGCTCGGCACAGCACTTAGGTTTGATCGGGTCTTTCAGTGTCATAGTCTGGTCGCCAACATATTTCCACGATGTATATGGTGATACATTATATGAGCATCAGGATTTGCAGTTGGTATTTCTTTGATCGGCGTTGTTCTTATGAGGAACATTAATGCGGCTCAATGTTGCCGATCGTTTATTAAAACGAAGCTTGGCGCTGACCCCTGCAGTTTCATCTGCCCCATTTGTAGCTACACTTGGTTGACGTGTACGAGGTCTTGTTTATCTATTTCTTTACTAGCACTTCTCTGTTCTCAGCGGATTGTTGCTTATAAATATCAGTAATTGGAGCCATATACTTCATTCCCTCTGATTCGCTTGCATGTTTTGCCATTCTGGCCATTTTTGTGTACTTCGTTCTTTGCGTAACCGCTCACTCGAAATCTACGCTATAGAGATATCCAATAAAATGATAGTAATCGAATCAAATTTAGCGTGTGAATAGTTGGACTGCCACCGGGCCCAAGAGAGGCACTATCCCATCATTATAAAAGGGACTTCAAAACTGACTTGAATACCGTGGCTACGACAGCACAGGTGTTGCCTTGCTGAATGGACGGACTGAAAGTTTATAAGAAAAAGGGAAGAGTAGCGGAGCTGGAAGAATGCATTGTTGGCAAAGATCTTCATGCCCATATTGGCATCGGTCATACCCGCTGGGCTACACATGGCGAACCAAGTGATCGCAATGCACATCCTCATACTTCTGCCAGTGGCAAACTGGCTATGATTCATAATGGCATCATTGAAAATTATGCCCAGCTAAAACAGGAACTGATTAATAAAGGATATACATTTTAAAAGTGACACTGATACAGAAGTGCTGTTGAATTTTATTGAAGAAATAAGAAAGAATAATAAATGTAATCTTGAAGAAGCAGTACGTAGTAGCCTTGAAACGAGTAACTGGTGCTTATGTTATTTTATTGATTGATGAAGATGATCCTGAAACGATCATTGCAGCAAGAAAAGGAAGCCCGCTGGTGATCGGCATTGGCAAAGGCGAACATTTTCTGGGTTCTGATGCATCTCCCATGCTTGAATACACAAAAGAAGTGGTGTATGTAAACGATTATGAACTGGCCATTGTAAAACCACGATGAACTCATTCTTAAAAACCTTGGCAATGAAAACATTACACCATTATGTACAAAAGCTGGATATGGAACTGGCTGCTATTGAAAAAGGCGGTTATGATCATTTCATGCTGAAAGAAATTTTTGAACAGCCTGAAACCATTTTTGACTGCCTGCGTGGAAGACTTGATGCAGTAGCAGGAACGATCACGCATGAGCTGGTGTGGAAAACAATATGCTGACAAATTTGTCAATGCAAACCGCATCATTATCGATTGCTTGCGGTACCAGCTGGCATGCCGGACTTGTAGCAGAATATATTTTTGAAGAGCTCTGCCGGATACCGGTGGAAGTTGAATATGCATCTGAATTCCGTTACCGCAATCCTGTTATTCATCAAGGCGATGTTATCATTGCCATCTCGCAAAGCGGTGAAACGGCTGATACACTTGGTTGCCATTGAAAAGCAAAAGCAAAAGGCGCTATCATTTTGGTGTGTAAATGTTGTGGGTTCATCCATTGCACGAACATCACATGCCGGTGCCTATACACATGCGGGTCCTGAAATTGGTGTAGCAAGTACCAAAGCATTTACTGCACAGCTTGCGGTTTTAACAATGATCGCTTTGAAGATTGCATAACAAAAAGGAAGCATCGATGAAGAAAGATATATGCATTTATTGCAGGAGCTTCATGATATACCGGATAAATTGCTGGAAGTATTAACCACAGCAGAAAAAGTTAAGAAGCTTGCTGAAAAATATAAAGATGCAAGAGATTTTCTTTATCTCTGTCGTGGTTATAATTTTCCTGTGGCACTTGAAGGAGCATTGAAACTAAAAGAGATCTTTATATACATGCAGAAGGTTATCCTGCTGCAGAAATGAAACATGGCCCTATTGCATTAGTTGATGAACAGCTACCAGTTGTATTTGTGGCTACAAAAGATGCTATCATGAAAAAGTGGTGAGTAATATGCAGGAGCAATACGTAACTGAACGAAGCATACTT
>ERZ1370068.2014-contig-1198_pt1 | contig 46841 bp, 57 predicted proteins | sample MGYA00561227_ERZ1370068 | MGnify/ENA primary metagenome ERZ1370068 (study PRJEB38410, sample SAMEA6850437) | metagenome | study: Metagenomic assessment of the ecological functions of the soil: analysis of the soil microbiota associated with the... | reverse complement strand
ATATTACTTCGTTCAGTTACGTATTGCTATCATAGAATCCTCGACGCCGCGGCGCCTACGGGATCATCTGCCCGATGATCAACTCCCGGAAGGAGGCCGAGCAGCTGGTCCGCACCTGCAAGTACGCGCCGAAGGGCTACCGGAGCTTCGGTCCGGTGCGGGCGTCGATCTATGCCGGCTCGGACTACGCCACGCGCGCGAACGACACGCTCGTCGTGATGCCGATGATCGAGACGAAGGAAGCCGTCCAGAACATCGACGAGATCCTGAGCACGCCCGGCATCGACGCGCATCTACGTCGGCCCGGCCGACCTCTCGCTCACGCTCGGCTGCACGCCGAAGCTCGACCAGACCGAGCGCGCCGGTCGTCGAGGCGCTCAGGAAGATCCTGGCAGGCCTGCAAGCGCCACAAGGTCATCGCCGGGCTCCACAACGCGACGAGCCGGTACGCGCTCAAGATGGCGAGCCAGGGCTGGCAGTTCGTGACGCTCGCGAGCGACAGCCGGTTCCTCGCCGCCCAGGCCGCGGAAGAGGCGGCAGCCGTGAAGCAGACCGTGGCGAGCGGCGAAGCTCCCCGCGTACTGAGCCGAGCGAGAGGGCCCGCGGGAGCGCCGTCACCGCGGGCCTGCCCCTCTTTCCCTCCCCTACGGCGCCGTGAGCTCACCTCGATCGCCGCGCTCCAGCGCGGTGAGGCGCGCTCGAGCGGCGTCGGGCGATCGCCTGGTCCAGATGCAGGCGGCGCTTGACCGTCGACGTCGAACTTCTGAGACGCTCCGCCTCCGTCCGACGCGCCCGCCCTGACGTCCGTGACCGGGTGGACGACACCTCCCGGCTCGCCTCCCTCGCTCGACCCGCCGTCGGGTTGTCGCACCTGGCGACCGTGTGGCGCGCCCCGGTACCGGCTGCGGCCCGGAAGTACGCGATTTGACGCACCACGTCTAGCGCGCCCGAGGCACGGGACTTTGCGGATCTTCCCTTCAAACGCCTCCAAAGGAGGGCTCGACTATGGACCATCGGACTCGACGCGGGATTCGCGGAACGGCCTCGCTCGCCGGCCTCGCTGCTGACGGCGGCGCTCGTCACCGCCTGCGGCACGCTCGGCGGCGCCGCGGTAGAGCGCCGGCTCGGGCGCGCGGCGATCGGTGCCGGCACGGGATACGGCGCCGGCAAGGTGCCCTGATCGGCACGGGCGTCGGCGCAGCGGCCGGCGCGGTGTCACGACATCATCAAGAAGAACTGACGGGAGGCGTGATGAAGATCTGGACACGGTTCGGCGTCGCGCTCGCCGCCCCGATCCTTCTATGGACGGGAACGGCACTCGCGCAGGCGGGAAGTCCGCCGGTGCACCGGGAGCAGCACGCCCGCACGGTGGAAGGTCAGGTCGTGAGGATCGATCGGACGCAGGGGCGCGTCACGATCGCGCCTCGGACGGCTCGATGCACGAGTTCACGGCGTCGAAGGAGACGCTCCAGGACCTGAAGGAAGGCGATCGCATCGAGGCGCGGCTCCGGCAGTGGCGCAGCCGCTACGCCCCAGGGCGCCCGCGGGCGCCTGGGCTCGAGCCGCCGCCGAGCTTGCCTCCCTCTCGGGCCACGGCGGCGCCGGAGTCCGCCGTCGCGGGTCGACCAGCCCGCGGAGCATCCGATCGCGAGGGCTAGAGTCGACACCAGGGAGGATCGACGATGCGCCGCGCCACGCAATCCGCCAATGACAAGGCGCAGATCCGCACGCTGCTCCACGCCTACGCCGCCGCGCTCCACGCCAAGGACGCCCGCGCGACCGTTGCGCTCTATGCGCGCGACGTGATGGCGTATGACCTCGCGCCGCCATTGGCGATCAAGGCCAAGGACGATGCGCCGCCCGAATCACATCCAGCGGTGGTTCGACACCTGGAGGAGCCCATCCGGTCCACGGCGAAGGCCCTGAAGATCGTGGTCGGCAAGGACGTCGCGTACGCGTTCGGGCTGCGGCACATGACCGACGCACGAAGACCGACGGCAAGCGCGCCGACCTCTGGTTCCGCGCCACCGCCTGCTTCCGGCGCCAGGGCGGCGCAGTGGAAGATCGCGCACTGCACAACTCGGTGCCCTTCGCGATGGACGGCAGCGGCCGCGCCCTCCTCGGCCTCAAGCCCTGACGCAGCTCCAGTCAGGCTGCGCTGCTGGTGGATCAGGTCCGCGTGAGTCAGTAGGCCGGACGGCTCCGCGATCGCTGGCGCGGGAACATCACGCGCCGTGCGGACTGGCTGATCCCCGCCCTTCGCAGCTCGTCGCCGCGCTACCGGCTCGGCTGCGAGAACTGCTGAGCGCTGACGACGCGGAGGCGGAACTCGGTCTCGCCGCCCTGTCGGGATCAGAGCTCCACGTCGAGAGGGCGTCGGCCCGGGGCCGAATCCGGGACGGAGGATGCGCGAGCCTCGGCTCCGCGACGCGCCCCTGGCCGTCCAGTCCCTCGAGCGCCACTGGTGGCGTCCACCGGCTCCCGCCGGACGCCGCCGTCCAGCCCCACGGCGCGGACGGTGCGCCGCCTTCCCGGACGAAGCGCCCACCGGAGCGTGAGGAACTGCTCCTGGGTCGTGTTGGGAAGCGCGGACGGGACTCTCGATCCGGGGCGGCGCCGCGCAGCGCTCCGCGACCAGCATGCCCAGGAGCAGGGTCCCCGTCAGAGCCGCCCGGCGCGGCGCACTCATCGACAAGGTAACGCGCCGCCGCCTCACGCGGATCCCGGCGCCGCGGGAGCTATGCAGCGGCAGCTGCTGAGGATCGCCGGGCCGCGGAGCCAGCCCGAGCCCTTTGATCAACCCGCGACGATCCTCTCCCTCGGTTCACAGGCGGACCGCCGCACCGGGCGAACTGAGCTAGGATGGGGCCGCTGACTCCTCGTTCAAACGACCCGATCTGCGGAGGGAGGCACCATGGGCATCATCGTGAGCTTGATCATCGGGGGCGTGATCGGATGGCTGGCCAGCCTCGTCATGAAGACCGGCGCCCAGATGGGCGTCATCGCCAACATCGTCGTCGGGATCATCGGCGCCGCGCTCGGCTTCTGGCTGGCGGGAAGCGCTCGGGATCGTGGCGGTGGGTTCCACGGGCGCCTGGGTCATCAGCATCCTCGGCGCCGTGGTGCTGATCGCCATCCTCAAGGCGTTGAACATCTACCAGTAGCCCGCCGTCGCGCTCGGAGCCGCGGGCTGGGCGGCCAGGCCGGTGTCTGACCCGTTATCTGCCGGTCATGCCTGCCCCGGCCTGACGCCGGGCTGGCGGGCGCACTCGCAAGGCCTGGGCGCGGCCCGCATGTCGCCCTACCCGCCTTCAGGCGCGGTCGTCGGGGCCGAGCGAGCGCCGGAAGGAGGCCAGCTTCCCGGCCCGTGGGACGCGGCCGCTCGCGCCGGACGCGGATGGCGTCTGCCCTGCGCCCACTGGTCGAGCATGAATCAGGGTATGGCCGCCGCAGGCGCACTCGCCTCCTCCAGGAAGACCCTCGCCAGGGTGCGCTCATCGATCGCGCCCACCTCGGGACTGACGAGGAAGACGTAGCGCGGGAGGCCGCCCGAGGTCTGCTCCTCCAGGAGCTGATAGTCGGTCGACGGTGCCGCCGAAGCGCCGGGGTAGGACCTCCTCCGGGATCCGCTGGAGATCCGCCCCATGGATGGTGGCGCCCTCTCCGTCAGCTTCTCGAAGCTCCGGATGCCGTGGAGGTGCCGGCCGTAGCCGAGCTCGCCGAGGCGGCACCCGCAGGCGTCGGTCCTCGAGCGTGCCGTAGTCTCCGATCTCGACATTCAGCATCAGCTTCGGGCAGGTGGGCAGGAACGCCCGTCACCAGGAGCGCGTCCACCGTCTCGTCCGGTGGCGAGGCGCCGCGCGCGGGAGACGACGGCGACCCCGTCCTGGAGCAGGTGGACCCCGTCGGTCTCCCGGAGAGCGCGCACTGGACGCCGATCGAGCCCATCTCCGACGTCCCGTAGGTCGCGAACGCCCGGGCGCCCGGGGCCTCGATCGCCTCGCCGGCGCGCCAGGGTCACGGGCTCGCCGCCCAGGAGGAAGCACCGCCGGCAAGCGACCGGACACTGCCCTTCGGCCGCCGCCACGATCCTCGCGGCGGTGCTCGGCGACGTGACGACACACGGCGGTCGCCCGCGCGTCGTCAGCTCGGCGGGGTGCCGCGCGACCGGGCCCAGATCTCCCAGACCCACGGGCACGGTCGCCGGGACGCCGGTCCGCCAGCAGACCAGCCGGTTCAGGTACGCGGAGACCACGCGGTAGCCCACCGACATCCCGTTGCCCGTGGAGAACGACGCATCGTGGGGCTTGCCGAACCGGACGCAGCGAAGCTGGCGCCCGACGAGGCCGGGGTAGGTCGGCGTCACGAACACGAGCGGGCGCGCGAGCCAGTCGTGCGCCGCCGAACCACACCGCCCAGCCCAGCGCCATGTCGGCGAGATAGTCGAGATCGATGAGGATGCGACGCGGGCGACCGTGCCATCCCGCCGGTCGTGCTCGAGAAGTCGCCCGGGATCAGCGGGGTTGTCGAAGTCCCGGTCGGATACCACGAGCGGTCTCCGCGGTTCGCACGATCGGCGCGCGGCCCTTGAACTCGTCGGACGCGACGTACACGCCCGCCTCGGCGAGGGCGCGGAGCGCCCCTCGACGCCGTCGCGTGCCACCAGAGCGCGGACGTCTCCCGGCTCGCAGCCGGCCGCCCGGAACAGCACCCGATACGGGCTCCGCGGGTCGCGGAGCAATCGCTCGACCAGATGGAGGACGGCCGCACCGCGCGGACGCGAGCCGCTCCGTGATCGTGGCTTCGGCCCCACCGCCGTGTCGATCGGCGCCGCACAGAAGCCACGGAGCCGGAAGGCGAATCGCGCCCAGGCCGTAGGCGAGGCCGAGGTTCCGCATGCGCCGTTATCGAACAGGAAGGGTTCCGACCCTGTCAAGGCCACGATGGCATCCGGCCGAGCGCCGCGCGCAGGCGCGGGCCGTCTCGTCGCCGCCGCGGACTCCCTGGCGTCCACCGTTCGGCCCTGGGCTCCGGGCCTGCCCGTTCGCCAGGCAGGCTGGTCGCCAGCTGGGCACCCGCCGGGACCGCGCGGGCGCGGTCATCCCGCCGCCATCGCCGCGACGCGGACTTGCGGGACACCGGTGACCGCGCCTCCCGTGGCACCCGCGTTGCACCGCGCTCCCGCCAGACGGGAGGAGGCGCACTGCATGAAGAAGATCGAGGCGATCATCAAGCCCTACAAGCTCGACGAGGTGAAGGACGCGCTCGACCGGGATGGGCGTCATCGGGATGACCGTCGCGGAGGTGCGCGGGTTCGGACGGCAGAAGGGCCACACCGAGCTCTACCGGGGCTCGGAGTACACGATCGACTTCCTGCCGAAGATCCGCATCGAGATCGCTCGTCGCCGGACGCGATGGTCGACAAGGTCGTGGACACGATCGCGGCCGCGGCCCGGACCGGCGCGATCGGCGACGGCAAGGTGTTCGTCACGCCCGTCGAGGATGGCGGTCCGCATCCGAACCGGCGAGCGCGACGAGGCGGCGCTCTGAGCCGATGGCGAAAGGAGAATCGACGGTGGTGAGCCGCGTGATCGAGTCCCGTGAGCCTGTGCGTCGTCCTGGCCGTCCTGGTGCTGCTCGGCGCCATCGGGCGCCCTCGCCCAGCAGGCGGCGCCCGCGCCGCCCGCCGGGAGCGCGGCTCCCGCTGCTCCACCGGCCGGCGCCCGCCGCGACGCCGGCGCCGCCCGCTCCCAAGGTCGACACCGGCGACACCGCCTGGGTGCTGACCTCCTCGGCCCTGGTGCTGCATGATGACGGCGCCGGGCCTGCGCGCTCTTCTACGGCGGCATGGTGCGGCGGAAGAACGTGCTCGCCACGCTGATGCAGTCGTTCATCCTGATGGCCGTCATCTCGGTGCAGTGGGTGCTCTTCGGCTACAGCCTCGCGTTCGGGCCCGACCTCGGCGGCATCGTCGGGAGCCTCCGGTGGATCGGGCTGTCGTCGGTCGGCGTGGAGCCGAACGCGGACTACGCGGCCACGATCCCGCACCAGGCCTTCATGGTCTTCCAGCTCATGTTCGCGATCATCACGCCGGCGCTCATCACCGGCACGTTCGCCGAGCGGATGAAGTTCTCGGCCTTCCTCCTCTTCTCGCTCCTCTGGGCCACGCTGATCTACGACCCGCTCGCGCACTGGGTGTGGGGCGACGGGCGGGTGGATCCGCGCGCTGGGGCGCCCTCGACTTCGCCGGGCGGCACGGTCGTCCACATCTCCTCCGGCGTCTCGGCGCTCGCCGCCGCGCTCGTGATCGGCAAGCGCCGGGGCTACGGCCGCGAGCCGATGCCGCCCCACAACCTGCCGTTCACGCGTCGATCGGCGTCGGCGATGCTCTGGGTCGGCTGGTTCGGCTTCAACGCCGGCAGCGCGCTCGGCGCGGGCGGTCTCGCGGTCAGCGCCTTCGTCACGACCAACACGGCGGCGGCCGCCGCCGCGCTCGCGTGGATGTTCGCCGAGTGGGCGACGCGCGGGAAGCCGACCGTCCTCGGCGCGGCGTCCGGGCGCCGTCGCGGGGCTGGTCGCGATCACGCCGGCCGCGGGCTTCGTCGGGCCGGTCTCCTCGATCCTGATCGGGATCGGCGGCGGCGTGCTCTGCTTCGCGGCCTGCAACCTGAAGTCGAAGCTCGGCGTACGACGACAGCCTCGACGTCGTCGGCGTCCACGGCATCGGCGGCACCTGGGGCGCGATCGCAACCGGCCTCTTCGCCTCGAAGGCGATCAACGAGGCCGGCGCCGACGGCCTCTTCTACGGCAACCCGGGGCTCCTCGCTCTCGCAGATCCTGGCCGTGGCCGCCACGTGGGTCGTTCGCCTTCGTGGGCTCCGTGGTCCTGCTCAAGATCGTCGACGCGGTGGTCGGGCTCCGGGTCACCGACGAGGACGAGTTCGCCGGACTCGATCTCTCGCAGCACTCCGAGAACGCGTACGCCTTCGAGGGCGGATACGGCGGCGTGAGCGCGCACTCCGAGCCGGCCGCCCGGCGCGAGCTCGCGTCGGCCTCTCGCCCAGCCACCCCTAGCGGGCCGGTTCGCAGCTCGCGACTCAGGCCGTCGGAGGACCCCTCCGGCGGCCTGAGCTGTCTTCGGCGATCGGCGCCCGGGGCTGCCGTCAGCGCAGCGTAGGCGACCGCGAAGATCCCGATCATCGCCAGGACGAGCCGAGCCGGGCCGCCGTTCCGAGCAGGAAGCCCAGCCAGGCGCCGACGCCCCGCCGGCCCGGCCTGCCTCACGTCCCGGCGCGCGATCAGCTCCGCCGCGAGGCGCCGAGGAACGGCCCCGACAGAGACCCGGCAGCCCGAAGGCCAGCCCGGCCAGCGTGCCCGCCACCGCGCCGAGGACGCCCACCAGCTCGTCCCGAAGCGCCGCGCTCCGACCGCGGTCGCCACGAGGTCGAGCGCGTAGGTCGCCGCGGTGAGCAGGGCCAGCACGGCGAGGTCCCGAGGCCCACCCGGGCGAAGCCGTCGATCCACGCGGCGAGCGCGAGCCCGGCCAGCACGAGGACCGCGCCGGGGAGTCCCGGCAGCACCGTGCCCGCGATGCCCAGCAGGACCAGCCCGACGGCCATGATCCAGAGGACGAGGGCGCCCGTCGACCCGCCCATGCTCGTTGCCCCTCTGCCACCGCTGCCCGCCTGCCTCGATCAGGGCGGGCAACCGCCAGCCGGCGGCTCGAGGCCGCGGAGCGGCGTGACGACCTCGCTCCAGATCGCGGCGGGCGCCGGCCGCGCTGTACGGGATGGGACAGTGTAGATGAGGTGGGTCGCCCCGCCGCGACGAACTCGCGCGAGAGCGCCGACCAGCGTCGGCCGCGCCGTTCTGGAGCGCGTCGGCGCCGAACTGGATCGAGCGCTCGACCGCCGCCGGGTCGCGGCCGGCCTCCCGGCAGTAGCCGTCGAGCATCTCCGACAGGCGGCGGAACTCCGCGGGCGTGCCCTTCGACATGTTCCACTCCTGGGCGTGCCGCGCGACGATCCGGAGGCCGACCTTCTCCCCGCTGGTCCCGAGGACGATCGGCGGGTGCGGCCGCTGGACGGGCTTCGGCTCGTGGAAGGCCTCGCGCACCTGGTAGTAGGTGCCCTCGACCGTCGCGCGCTTGTCCGTCCAGAGCGCCCGCAGGATCTGGCACGCCTCCTCGAGCCGCCGCATCCGCTCGCCGAGCGGCGGGAGCGGGCAGCCCGTACTGCTGGTGCTCGTCCTCGTGCCAGCCCGCGCCGAGCCCCACCTCGACCCGCCCGTGCGACACCACGTCCACGGTGGTGGCGATCTTCGCGAGGACGGCGGGATGCCGGAACGTGTTGGCGGTCACCATGAGGCCGCCGCGGATCCGCCGCGCCTCGGTGAGGAGCGAGGCGAGGAGGGTCCAGCCCTCGTCCTCGGACTTCGAGTGGTCGTTCTGGTTGAGGAGGTGGTCGTGGGCCCAGGCGGTGTCGAATCCGAGGCGGTCGGCCTCGAGCCAGGCGTCGCGGATCTCCGCGAAGGTCCCGCCCATCTGGGCGACCTTCAGCCCGAACCGGAGGCGTCGTGGGGACACGGTCGGTCTCCTTTGCCGGCGCCCGTCAGGCGCGCGTGATCTGCGAGAGCCCCGGCAGGCGGCCGAGGTGGTTGCCGGTGACGCCGCCGTCGACGATCAGGTCGTGGCCGTTGACGTAGCGGGCGTCGGGCGACAGCAGGAACGCGATGGCCGCCGCCATGTCGTCCGGCGTCGCCACGCGCCCGAGCGGCACGAGGCGCGTCCCGCTCGGCGGCGACGCGGGCGTCGCGTAGACGCGCGCCGTCATGCCCGTGCGCGTCATGCCCGGCGAGACCGCGTTGACGCGGATGCCGTCGGGCCGAGCTCCTGCGCGAGCACGCGGACCAGCATGATGACGGCCGCCTTGCTCGGGCCGTAGGCGCCGAGGCCGGCGTGCACGTGGCTGCCCGACATCGGAGCCGACCGCCACGATGGCGCCGCCCGAGCGCGCGCAGGGCCGGATGCGCCGCCTTCGCGAGGAGCCACGTCGCCCGGGTGTTCACGGCGAAGAGCCGGTCCCAGTCCTCGACGGCGTACTCGACGAGCGGCCCGGGCCGGTTGATGCCGGCGTTGCTGACGAGCCCGTCGAGGCCGCCGAAGCGCTGCGACCGCCTCGCGCCACGACCCGCCCCGGCGCGTCCGGCGTCCCCATGTCGCCGTGGAGCGGGCAGCGCCTCGGCGCCGAGCTCGCGCAGCTCGGCCACGAGGTCCATCCAGCTGAGCCGACGGCCCGACGTCCACCGCCGCCACCCGCGCGGCCCGGCCGGCCGCCGTCGCGTCCCGGGCGAGCCGGACGCACGTCGCGCGGCCGATCCCGCTCGCCGCTCCCGTCACGAGCACTCGCATGCCGTCGTCTCCCTGGCCGGATTCTCCGGCGCCCCAGCATACAGCAGGGCCGAGCGCGATGCGGCGCCGCCAGCGCGGGCGGCGGGGCCTCAGCCGAGCCAGGCTCAGGATGGCGGTCCGCGAGGGCGCGCGGGGCGTCGAAGGTCACGTGATGGTGGGCGCCGGGAATCTCCGGCGAGCGCGGCCGACGGGCAGCGTCTTGACCATGCGCTCGGCGACGTCCCGGTCGAGGATCGTGCTGTGCTCGCCGCGCACCACGAGCGTCGGCGAAGTGATACGCGGCAGGAGCGCCCAGCAGTCGACCGGCATCCGCGGTCTGCTCGCACGCCGGGATCGAAGCGGTAGCGCCAGCGGCCCGACGGGAGCCGCACGACGCCGCCGCGGCCGATCGTGCCCGCAGGAGCGCCGGCGAGGCCGTGGTCTCCGGCGGGCGCAGCCGGAAGCGGGCGAGCGCGCGCCGCCAGGCTCGGAAAGTCCGGTCGGCGGGCCGAGGCGCCCGGCGCTGGAGCGCCCGGAGCCGCTCGTAGTTGACGTGGGGGCGCGCGTCGACGACGACCAGGCGCGCGAAGCGATCCGGGTGCCAGGCGGCAAACGCCATGGCGTTGTGCCCGCCCATCGAATGCCCGGCGACGACGACGTCCTCGAGGCGGAGCGCGCTCGATCACGCCCGGCGAGGTCGGCGGCGAAGTCCTCGCTGCGGTAGGCGGGCGGTCGCGGCCAGGCGCTCCGGCCGTGCCCCCGCCAGTCGAGGGCGAGCACGCGGATGACGGCGCGCCAGGTGCGGCGCCACCGGGTCCCACCAGTGCGCGTGGGCCGACGGCGCCGTGGAGCGCTAGAAGCGGCCGGCCGTCACCGCCCCAGTCGCGATAGCGGAGCCGCAACGCCGCGCGACGGTGACGAAGCGGTCGCGGGAGACGCCGGGGCGCGGGCATCCTCCGATTATGCCGTGTGCGGAGCCTGCCGGGGCCTCCGACGGAGGCCGGAGCTGCTCGCGCATCAGCCGTAGCCCCGCCGCACGCGGGACACACCAGGCGGAGCGGCAGCCGGGAGACGAGGCCGCAGAGCTCGCAGACGGCCACCTCCTCGGCCGCCCGCTCCTCGGCGGAGCGAGCCGGCCGCGTCGGGCGACGACGCGCCGGACCGGGCCGCGTCGCCGCCGTCCCGGCGATGCGCTCGCACGGCCGCGTCGTGGGTCGAGCCGCGCGGCCGGTGGCATCGCCCGAGCCGGACGGCCGACTTCGACCTCGCGTCGCACGTCGCTGCCGGGCCTCGCCGCCGTGAAGCGCCGCCACGCGGGCTACGCGACCTCCTCCAGGACGCGGCGACCTCGTCCGCGGCCAGCGCGTCGTTGACGCGCGACCAGACGCGGTAGAGCTCCCCGACCGCCTCGCGCCAGCGCTCGAGCGTGCCGTCCGCCTCGCAGAGGGCTTGCGTAGAGCGCACCCACCTCGCGCTCGGCGCGCTCGAGCGCCGCGTGCCACTCCGGATCCTGCGCTGCGAGGCGCTCGACGCTGCCCGGCCGGTAGCCCCGCCCCACGGCGCGCGTCACGGCCTCGAGATCACCGCTCGCCATCGTCTCCAGCAGTCCTGCTCGTCTCATCGCAATGCCCTCCTTCTGCCTTGCTGCCTTGCCTCTGCTGCCGCTCTCTACGCTCGATCCCATCGTTCCAGGCTCAGACGGTAACACCTGTTTAGTACTCTTTCAATCCGCTACATCTAGTACTCAAGCAATCACGGTGCCACGACCCCCTGTGCTCTCATCCGGTTTCCGCGCGCGCATGCGCCATCGTCGTACTCTTTTGACGTGATGACCGCCCGCGATCGAATCAACGGTCGGCCTCGTGTTCGCGGCGAAGGCGGTCCGGACCTTCTGCTACGGCTATCTCGGGATCCTCATCCCTCTGCACCTCGCCGCGCTCGGCCTCGGCGCGCGCGGCATCGGGCGTAGCCGTGACGCTGACCCTCGCCGCGAGCGCGCTGCTCACGCTGCTGGTCGCGGCGCCCGGCCGAGCGCCGCGGCAGCCGCGCCGTGCTCGTGGCGCTCGCGCGTCCTCGTCGTGGCAGCCGGCGTGCTCCTCGCGACGGCGCGCGGCCGGCCCTGGTCGTCCTGGCAGCCATGCTCGGCAACGTGGCAGTGAGCACCGGCGAGACGGGGCCGTTCCTGTCGATCGAGCAGGTGCTGGTGGCGCGGGCGGCGGCCGGGCGCGACCTCACGCTCCGGATGAGCCTCTACAACCTGGTCGGCTACGTCGCCGCCGGGCTCGGCGCCCTCACGGTCGCCGCGCTGCCGCGCGGCGGAGCACGCGAGCGCGGGGCCGGACCGGCGGCTACGCCCTGCTCTTCTGGCTCTTCGCCGCTCTCGGGCGGCGTCCAGGCGCTGCTCTACGCGCGGCTGCCGGACGTCCCCGTGCGGCCGGCCGCGGCCGGCGCCCGGCGCTTCCCTCGCGCCGCCTCATCTACCGCATCGCCGCGCTCTTCGCGCCTCGACTCGTTCGCGGGCGGCTTCGTCCTCCAGAGCCTCCTCGTCTACTGGCTCTACAGCGCACTTCGCGCTCGGGCCGGCCGCCATCGGCGCGGTGTTCTCCGCGGCCCAGCTGCTCACGGCGTGCTCCGTCCTGCTCGCGGCCTGGGCCGCGCCGCGGATCGGGCTCGTGAACACGATGGTGTTCTCCCACCTCGTCTCGAACGTCCTGCTGGTCGCGATGGGGCTCGCGCCCACGGCGGGCGTGGCGGTGTCGCTCCTGCTCCTGCGGGCGCTCCTCTCGCAGATGGACGTCCCGACCCGGCAGGCCTTCCTGATGCTGGTCGTGGAGGACGACGAGCGCGAGGCGACGGCGACGGTGACCAACGCCGGCCGGACCGTGGCGCAGGCGGTGAGCCCGGCGCTCACCGGCTACGTCATGCAGGCGGTGTCGCTCGTCGGCGCCGTTCGTCCTGGGCGGCGTGCTGAAGATCGTCTACGACCTCCTGCTCTACCAGACCTGCCGGCGCGTGGCGCCGGTCAGCGCGCGCGGGCGCGCGGGCTGAAGCGGACCAGCAGGCGGTCGACGAGGGCCGGCGCGAGGGCGTTCGCGAGGAACAGGAGGCGCGCCGGCGGATACGGATGCACCTCGGCGCGCGGCCGCCGGAGCGCCCGCACGATCCCCGCGCGACGTGCGCGGCGCTCTGGATCGGGCCGCCCCGGCCCGGAACGCCGAGGCGGTTCGGCTCGACCTCGTGGAACTCGGTCGCGGTGCCGATCGGGCAGACGCACGTCACGTGGATCCCGCTCCCGCAGGAGCCTCCATCCGGAGCGCCTCCGAGAAGCCGACCAGCGCGAACTTCGACGCGACGTAGGCGGCGCGAAACGGGCTCGCGCGCTTCCCGACCACCGAGGCGACGTTCACGATGTGGCCGGCGCCCTGGCGCCGCATGTGCGGGAGCGCGGCCAGCACGCCGTGCACGGCGCCGAGGTAGTTGACGCGGACGATCCGCTCGAACTCCGCCGGGCGTCGTCTGCTCCACCGTCGCGAGCATCCCGATGCCGGCGTTGTTGACGAGGACGTCGAGCCGCCCCCACGCGGCGACGGTGCCGTCGATCAGCGCGCGGACCGCGGCCTCGTCGCCGACATCGGTCGGGACGACCCGCGCCTCGCCCCCGCCGCCCGTCACGTCGTCCGCGACGGCATCGAGGCGCGCGGCGCGCCGCGCCGCGAGGACGACGCGCATCCGGCCCGGCCGCACTCGACGGCCGTGGCGGCGCCGATCCCGCTCGAGGCGCCGGTGACGACGACGACACGGCCGGCCAGCGGGACGCGCGCTTCACGCGTGCTACTCTAGGCGGGCCGGTGGGCCCGTCAAGCGCGGCGCGCCGGCGTCACCGCGTCACGTCGACCCGTGGAGGCCGCATGTCCCTCGCCGCCGAGTTCGCCAAGCTCTCGCCCACCAGCCTCGCCGACGCGCTGACGCGCGACCGCGTGATGGACATCGGGATCCGGCCCTCTGGGCCGGGATGCCGCGGATCGCCAGGCCCCGCCTACACCGGTCCGCTGCGCGCCCGGCGACAACCTCATGGTGCACGCCGCCATCTACCGGGCGGCGCCCGGCGACGTGATCGTCGTCGAGGCCGGCGACGTCGACTACGCGGTGGCCGGTGGCAACGTCTGCGCCGTCGCCCAGCGCCGCGGCGTGGCCGGCTTCGTGGTGGACGGCGTGATCCGCGACGTGGCCGAGGCGCGGGAGCGCGGCTTCCCGGTCCTGGCTCGCGGCGTCATTCCCGATCCCGGGCGCCAAGGACCGGCTGGGCGCGCTCGGCGGGCCGGTGCGCGTCGGCGGCGTCGACGTGCATGCCGGGCGACGTCGTGTGGGCGACGAGGAGGGCGTGGTCGTCGTGCCGCGCGCGCGCGCGACCGCAGGTCCTCAGGGCGGCCCGGGCTCGCGCCGAGAAGGACGCGGCCACGAGCCTCGACGCGTGGGAGAAGGCCCACCGCGCCCGCATCGACGAGACCCTTCGTCAGGAAGGGCTTCACCGGCTAGGAACCCCTGGCGCGTCGTCGCGGTCAGGCCGGCGTCGATCACGAGCACCTGGCCGGTCACCCAGCGCGACTCGTCGCTCGCCAGGTAGACCGCGCCCCAGCCGACGCGTCCCAGCCGGTGCCCTCCGTGCCGAGGGGCTCGCCTTCCGACGCCGCTCGCGCGCCTCGGCCCCGAGCGCCTTCGACCATCGGCGTCCAGACCGTGCCGGGCGCGATGGCGTTGATCCGCACGCCCTGGGGCCCGAGCTGCACGGCCACCGTGCGGACGAAGCCCTCGATGCCGGCCTTGGCGGCCGCGTACGCGGTGCGCCCGTGACCCCGGTGCCCGGCGATCGACGACACGCAGATCACGGAGCCGCCGCCGCGCGCGATGATCGCGGGCACGGCCGCCCGCGTGGCGCAGGAACACCGACTTCAGATCGACGTCGAGCACCTGGTCCCACTCCTCCTCGGTCGTCTCGAGGAGGTCGTTCCGGGACTCGATGCCGACGTTGTTGTGGAGGATGTCGAGGCCGCCCCAGCGCGCGACCGCCGCCTCGACCATCGCGCGGCAGTTCGTCGGCCGCGCGTGACGTCCGCGGCGAGCGCGGCCGCCTCGCCGCCCTCCGCCCGGATGAGCTCGACGGTCTCCTCGCGCGCGCGGGAGCACCTGGTCGACGCAGAGGACGCGCGCCCCCTCGCGCGCGAAGAGAATCGCGGCCGCCTTGCCGTTCCCGAGACCGGGGCCCGCGGAGCCCGCGCCCGTCACGATCGCCACCTTCCCGCGGAGCCGGTCGCCCATGGCCCGGTGCCCTCCGCTCAGTGCGGCCGGACGACGGCGAGCCAGCCGCAGGGCGGGCCCTGGGCGCGGATGCCGACGGTGTCGTGCGGTCCCAGCGTGAAGCGCATCACGCGGGGCCGGCGCGTCGGCCCCGGCGGCGCGAATGACGAAGTCCCTTGACGAAGAGGATGGACTTGCCCGTGTTCACGACTTTCAGGCTGACGTCGACCGGATTGTCGGTGGCGTTGTCGTAGACGATCGGGATGTCCCCGGGTTGGTGGTGCACGGTTGCCCAAAGTTGTTCGACCGCATCACGAAGCCCACGCCCGCGTCGTCCAGCTGCGCCGTCGCGGCCGATCGGATCCCAGAGCACCGCCCACCCCAGCACCGAAGCCAGCAGCGTGGTCCGGATCGGTGTGCTCACGCTCGCTCCCCTTCCTCGATCGTGCACGATTCGCGCGCCTCGCCGGCCGGCGGTCAACCGGCGACGGGGCGCCAGGAGCGGCCGACCGGCCGCCCTCACCGTCCCGAGCCTAGCGCCGGCCGGTGCGCGGCGGCAACCGTGACCCTACCGGCGATGCGGCGGAGTGCGCTGGACTGCACGCCGATCACGCGCACGCGACTTCACGGGCCAGGACCCACTGGCCCGCACGGAGGCGGCCATGGATCCCTCGCTGCTCGCGCTCCTGGACGAGATCTGGCAGGCCGGCGACGCCAACGACGCGCGCGAGACCGCGCGCCCGCGCCGGATGCTCAACATCACCCCGGACACCGGGCGCTTGCTCTGGATCCTGGCCCGCACCGCGCGCGCGACGCGGATCCTCGAGGTCGGCACGTCGAACGCGTACTCGACCATCTGGCTGGCCGACGCCGCGCGCGCCAACGGGGGCCGCGTCGTCACGCTGGAGCGCGATCCGGACAAGATCCGCCTGGCCCGGGAGAACCTCGGCCGCGCCGGCGTCGCCGCGTGGGTCGAGGTACGGGAGGGAGCCGGCCGCCGACACGCTGGCCGCGCTCCCGGGGCCGTTCGACCTCGTCTTCCTCGACGCCGACCGGGCGAGCTACCGCACCTATCTCGACCTCGCGGTGCCTCGCCTGGTCCCGGGCGGTCTCCTCGTCGCCGACAACGTCGTCTCCCATCGCGCGGAGCTCGAGGACTTCCTGGCGCGCGTGAAGGCCCACCCGGAGCTCCTGAGCGTGACGCTGCCCGTCGGCAAGGGTGAGGAGGTTGCCTTCAAGCTCGGCGTGGGTCCTCCCCGGGGTGAGCCCGCGTCCGGCCGCGCGCGTGCCGGACGCCGACGGCCAGATGCGAGCAATCGCCCGGGCGGCGAGGCCCGAGCAGCGGCACGGCGATCAGCCCCGCGAGCGCCGCGAGCCCGATCCGGCGGCACGTCAGCGCCCGCGCGCGCCACTGCCGTGTCTCAGGCGGCGTCCCGTCCGGCAGGAGATAGCGGACGGGAATCGGCCGCGGCCGGGTGACGTCGGGCGCCGTCCACCGGAGCCTCAGGCCCGCCGGCCCCTCGCCCGGCCGGTAGAAGAGGGCGATCTGGTGGAATCCCCTGTCGAGGCGGCCCTCGGCCCGGCGCGCGCCCGACGGATCCGTCGCCCAGCCCCGGGAGATCTCCACCCCGTGATCGCCGACGCCCATGAACGGCGCGCCGTCCACCTCGAGCAACGCGTCTCCCCGGGCCGCCAGCTCGAAGTGATATTCCCCGGACACGGGCGCGAAGATCCACCCCGAGAGGGCGACGTGGGGCGCCGGGCTCAGGCAGGTACCCTGTCGCCGAGCGTGAGCCGTGTCACGAGGCGCCCGGCATCGGTCGCGGCCGTCGACCGCCAAGGCTGACCAACCCGCAGCGTCAGCCCCCGGCGGGACGACGGCACCATCCCGAGGAACAGGGCGGCCGCCGCCGCCACGGCAATCAGTCCCAGCCAGGTCCATCGCACGATCCGCGAGCACGGCGGCGCGCCCAGCAGGCAGCCGAACGGCAGGCCCGCTCGCCGGACGCGATCCGACACGGAGGCCACGCCGGCCCACAGCAACAGGGCTACCCACAGGAGAATCGCAGGGACGTACAGATCTCCCGCCAGTGTATAGAGCGTCCAGCTCACCATGTTGCTGGCCTGGGCCAGGCCGAAGCTCACTAGGACCAGCGCCACCACGCAGCCGACTCCAACCGCCACGGGGTTGAGGGTCGGAGGGTACCGCGGGGTCCCGGCGATCGCCACGAAGCCTCCTCGGCGAGAGCGAGCTCGGCTGGATCGCGCGCGGCGCGTGCGAGCAGCGCGCCGCGACGCACTGCTCAGGATGGACCATCCCCGCCCGGCCGACAAGGGCGCGAAGACTGCGTCCGCGCGACGCCGGCCGTCGCGTGGGCCGGTCGAGCGAATCCGCTAGAATGCCCAGAGGTCGGCTGTTAGTCTGAGCCAGCAGCACGGCGGTCGTCGGGCACTCCACGTCAGGCCGGAGGACGCGTCATCGAGGCTCTCTTCGTCCGGTCGTCGAGACACAACCCGGATGAAGCTCACCCTGACGCCGTCAGGCAACGCGGGCGCCTCGACGACAACGACCGCGGGGCCGGCGACCCGCTCACGACGCCCTGCATCGCCTACCGGCGCGACTGCATTCCGACCCCGATCTGCGTGTCCAGAACCCCGGCCGTCGCCTGTCCATCGGACCCAGGCGCCGCGCGCCATCTTCACCGGATGGGCGACCCCCGGCTGAGCGAGCCCTGGCTCTGGAGTGCCGTCGGGATTGCGGCGCCGGCGGCGCCAGGCGCGCCTCGCGCGTCTTTTCAGCCGATGAAGCGCGCGCCTGACGACATCAGGCGGCGCCGGGCATCCAGGCCCTCGTCTTCGCCGCGGCCATGCTGGCGATCCTCGCCGGCGCGTGGGTCGGCACCGAGGGCGGTTGGCCCCCGGCGGCGTTCCTCGCGCTGCCCCTCGCCGGGCTGGGCTACTGCGTGCCCGCGCTCGGCCGGCTCGGGCGCCGCCTGGCGGCGCGGCCGCTCGGATCCGCGTGCCTGATCGGCGCGCTGGCGCTCGCCGTGACCGCGCTCATCACGCTCTACTCCGGCGTGCCGCAGCCGGCGATCCACGACGAGTCAGCTACTCCTCGCCGCCGACACCTTCGCCCACGGCCGCCTCACGAATCCGCCCCACCCCATGTGGGTGCACTTCGAGTCCTTTACATCATTCAGCAGCCCACCTACATGTCGAAGTACCCGCCGGCGCAAGGATTGGCGATGGCGATCGGCCAGGTCGCGCTCGGGTATCCGATCGCGGGGGTCTGGCTGAGCGCGGGCCTCGCCTGCGGCGCGCTCACCTGATGCTCGCGGGCTGGATGCCCGGCCGCTGGGCGCTGGCGGGCGGGCTGCTCGGCGTCGTGCATCACCTGACGACCATCTGGAGCCAGACCTACTGGGGCGGGCTGGTCGCCGTGCTGGGCGGCGCCCTCACTGGTGGGCGCGCTCGGCCGGATCGTGCGCCGGCCCCGGGCGCGCCACGCCGTCGTCCTCGGCCTCGGCCTGGCGATCCTCGCCAACAGCCGGCCGTACGAGGGCCTCGTCCTGAGTGTCCCGCTCCTGCTCGCCCTCGGCGCCTGGATGGTGGGCCGGCGCGGCCCGCCGCTCCGCGTCACACTCACCCGCATCGGGGTCCCGCTGGCGAGCGTGCTCCTCCTCCTCGTGGCGGGCATGGCGTACTACAACTACCGCGGGACGGGAATCCGCTCACGATGCCCCTACACGGTCTATACCCGTGAGTACATGAGGATCCCCATCTTCCTCTTCCAGGCCGCGCCGCCGCCGCCGGTCTTCCGGCACGACCGGCTGGCGAGAGCCTTCCAGGACCGCCGGACGAACCTCTCGGTCAGGGAGATCTTGGTCAACACGGCGGACCGCGCTCTCGGACAGGCCCGCCAGTTCTTCGGTGCGATTCCGATCCTCATCGCCATCGCGGTGCTGCTGCCCGCTCGAGCGGAACCGCTGGTATCACCTCGCAGTCCTCACGCTGGGCCTTTTCACGGTGGCCGCGCTGGGACCGCCGTCCAGGCTGTGGTCCCACTACGCCGCGCCCGCCGTCGGCCTGGCCCTGCTCATCGTCATGCGCTCGATGCGGCGGATCGAGGCTCTGGCGGCCGGAGGCCTCCGCCTCCGGGCGGGCCTCTGCCGTGGCCGGCTGGCTGTTCATGGCCGCGTCGCTGGCCTGGGAAGCTGGGACGTGGTCCGCACGACGGATCACGACGGATGGGAATACACGCGCGCAGATCGAGACGAGCCTGGGCGGGAGCGGCGCGAAGCATCTCGTGATGGTCCGGTACGCGCCCGGGCACGTGCTCGGTCAGGAGTGGATCTACAACGCCGCCGACATCGATGCCGCCCCCGTGGTGTGGGCCGAGGACATGGACACGGCCGCGAACACCCGTCTCTTCGACTACTTCAAGGACCGCCGGGTGTGGCTCCTCGAGCCCGATCACAGCCGGTCCAGCCGTCCCCTACCCCGGTGCCCCCCGCGCCGGGTTGCTCACCCTTCACCGCTTGATCACCCTGCAGAGATGGGCCGGGGATGAGCACGCGTCCTGACCGTCGAGAGCTCGGCGATGGTCCCACGGCCGCTCCGCCGGCCCCGTCCGGCGTGAGCCGCACGTAGCGAACTCGGACCGCAAGGCGGAAACGATCACCGCCCACTCCGTCGCGCGCTCTGCGCGCGAGTGGAAGCGGCGGCAGACCTGGGGCTCGAGCGCCGCCCGGCCGGCCCGTCGGCCGATCGTCGACGAGGTAGCCGTGGGCTTCCTGCCATCTTTGCTGGAGATGCGAGAAGCCCGACCATGGCCCGGCCCCGGCGCGGGCGCCCGAGACCTCGGTCCCGGCCGCCCGGCGCCGGTAGCTGAGCGACGCCGGAGCTACCGACCTGGCGCGGATGCCGAGGCGCTACGCGCGGGCAACGGCCGCCTTGACCGAGGCGCGCACGATCTCCAGCACGCGGTCGATCTGCTGCTCGGTGATGATCGAGCGGCGGCGAGAAGAAGATCATCTCGGCGATCGTGCCGTCCGGGCACCGGATAGCTTCCGGATCCGGGTGGCGAAGCCCCGCTTCTCCATGTCGCGGCGGATGCGGAGCCCGACCTTCTTGTCCGGCGCCGAAGCCCGGCCTTGGTCGTGCGGTCCGCGACCAGCTCGATGGCGGCGATGAGCCCCTTGCCGCCGCGCACGTCGCCGATGGCCGGCAGCTCCTTCTGGAGCTCGAGGAGCCCCTGGTAGAGGCGCGTCCCGAGCTTGGCCGAGCGCTCCCAGAGCCGCTCCCGCTCCATGATTGCGATGTTCGCGAGCCCGACCGCGCAGCACATCGGGATGCCCCGAGTAGGTGTAGGCGTGCATCCACCGGTCCTCGGGCTTGACGGAGTTCATCGTCTCGAAGATGTCGCGGTTCACCACGATGCCGCCGAGCGGCGCATAGCCGGAGGTCACCGCCTTCGCGAAGGACTGGATGTCGGGCTGGACGTTCCAGTGCGTCAGCGCGAACCACTGGCCGGTCCGGCAGAAGCCGGTGATGACCTCGTCGGCGATGAAGAGCACGTCGTGCTTCGTGCAGATCTCGCGGATCCGCGGGAAGTAGTCGTCCGGCGGGACGATCACGCCGCCGCCGCCGATGATCGGCTCCGCGATGAAGGCCGCCACCGTGTCGGCGCCCTCCCGCAGGATCGCCTCCTCGAGCTCCCGGGCCGCCGCGTGCCCCACCGTCTCGCCGGGCTTCGCGCCCGTGAAGCGGTAGGGTACGGCGCCTGGATGTGGAGGAAGCCCGGCACGCGCGGCTCGAACATCTTCCAGAAGGGCGCCATGCCGGTGGCGCTCATCGCCTGGAGGGTGACGCCGTGGTAGCGCGTTCTGGCGGGCGATGACCTTGACCTTGTTCGGCTTGCCCTTCGCCTTCCAGTAGAAGCGCGGCGGTCTTGAAGGCCGACTCGTTGGCCTCGGCGCCGCCGCAGGTGAAGTAGACGGCCGCCATGTTGGAATAGGAGAGGCTCACGATCTTGGTGGCCAGCTCGACGGCGGGGATGTTCGAGTAGCCGACGTAGTTCGAGTAGTACGCGAGCGTCTTCATCTGGTCGACCGCGGCCTTCGCGAGCTCCTCCCGGCCGTGCCCGACGCTGACGTTCCAGAGGCCGGCGAGGCCGTCGATGTACTCGTGGCCCTGGATGTCCTTGATGACCGCGCCGCTGCCCTTCGACGATCACGAGCGGCTCGGCGGCCTCGGACGAGTGATGCTGCGGGTGGATGAGGTGGGCCTGGTCGTTCTTGACGAGGTCGGACACCGCGATGGTCATCGAGGATCCTCCACAGTCAGGGTGTTGCATGCGCGGCCGTGAGATGGGCGCGCCAGTCGCCGGATTCGACCCGGGCCCGCGCGACGTCGCGGCCCCGAATCGCTCGTTGTACGCATAGACCCAGGCTTCCCGCATCGTCTCCGTCTGCGGCGTGGACCGGGATCCGCCGCCGCACGTACAGGCTCCCGCGTCTCGTCCGCGGGGTCGCACCATTCCTCTCGATCCAGGGCGGGCAGACGCGCCGCCAGATCGGGCACCCGGTAGAGCTCTCCCGAGCACCCAGCCGCGGTCGTCCAGGACGAGGCCGGGATAGTCCCCGAAGTGATAGAGAGAGCCGCGGATCCGCGCGGGCCCTTCGAGCACCGCGGCGCCGAGGAGGGGCCGACGCGAGAAACCTGTCATGAGCGTGCCATAGGTGAAGAGCCGGTCCGGACGCGGAGCGGAATCGGCACCGGCCGCCATCACGGCGGTCATTGTAGCAGCGGGGTCAGACCGCGTCGAGGGCGGGCGGCGTCAGCGAGCCGCGTCCGCCGCCGTCGGTTGACGCCGCCGCCGTCGCCGGTATCGACTGGCCGCACGCGGGATGCGGAGGCCGTGAGCGCAGCGGAGCCGACGACGCCCGCGCCACAGGGAGGAGTCATGGCGATTCACGCCCGTCTCGGGCGGCGCTCCTCGCCGGGATGCTGCTCGCCGCCGGAGCCCTCGCGGGGCCCAGCCGACCGGCGAGGGCACCAAGTTCTACGCGGAGTACCGGGCCGCCTTCGCGAAGGCCAAGGCCATCGAGGACCTCGTGCCGTATCTCTCGAAGGGGCGGGCTCGAGATGGTGGAGCGAAGACGCCGAAGGAGGACCGCGCCAAGATGTTCGAGATCATGAAGGCGATGGACGTCACGGACGTCAAGGTGCTGAAGGAGTCGAAGACGGATACCGGCTACGTCCTGGAGGCGGTCGGCAAGGGCGGCATCGCGCCCGGGAATCGAAGGGCACGATCAGCATCGTGCGGGAGGGCGGCAAGCTCAAGCTCGACCGGGAGAGCTGGAAGCAGTGAGACCCACGGCGCGCGGCCGGCGACCGGCCCCGGCCGCCGGAGCCTACCCTGCTCCGGGCCCCGCGGCTCGGGCGCGGCGGATCCTCGTGCTCGTCGGCGAAATCGATGGCGATGCGGCGCCAGTCCTCCTGGATCTCGAGGAAGGCGTCGACCATGTCGGGATCGAAGTGGACGCCCCGCCCCGCCACGAGGGCCTGGACGACCTCGTCGTGCGGGAGCGCGCCCTTGTAGACCCGCGCGCTCGACAGGGCGTCGTAGACGTCGACGAGCGCGACCATCCGCCCGGCGACCGGGATCGCCTCGCCTCGCAAGACCTTCCGGGTATCCGGAGCCGTCCCACCGCTCGTGGTGCGAGTAGACGATCTCCTTCGCGAGCTTCAGGAGGAAGTCGTCGCGCACGCCGACCCGCTCCTCGGTGCGCACGATCACGTCGCGCCCGTAGATCGGGTGCCGCGACATCTCCTCCCGCTCGTCGTCCGAGAGCGGTCCGGGCTTCCGGAGCGTCCGGTCCGCCACGCCGACCTTGCCGATGTCGTGGATGGGCGCCAGCCGCGCGATGAGATCGATCGTCTCCGGCGTGAGGAAGCTCCGGAACTTCGGGTGCGAGGCGAGCGCCTCGCCGAGCGCCCGCGGCGTAGCGGCTGCGTCCGGACGAGGTGCGCGCCGGTCTCGAAGTCCCGCGTCTCGGTGAGCGAGGTCAGGGCGTGCAGCACCATCTCGCGCGCCGTCCGGAGCTGGCGGTTGCTCTGGTCGGCGCGCGCGCGCTCGGCGACCAGCCGGTGGAGCGCCGCGAGGCCCAGGGCGCCGGCGAGCGCGAGCGTCGGGAACAGGGGCGAGAGGTACCAGCCGCGGGCGCCGAGGAGCCAGCCGACGCCGAGCCAGAGCAGGAGCGCCCCGCCGAGCGCGAGCGGCAGCGCTCCACCGCCACCCGAGGCAGGAGGACCGAGAGGGCCACCCCGACCGCGGCGACGAGGACGAGCAGCGAGCTCGGCGACGGTCCCGCCCGCCGGGCGCCGGATGAAGTCCCCCTGGAGGAGATTGTCGGCCACCGTCGCGTGGACCTCGGCGCCGGGCAGGAACGTGCCGAGCGGCGTGGCGACCATGTCGCCGAGCCCGAGGGCGGCCACGCCCACGAACACGATCCGCCCGCGAGCGCCTCCGGGCGCGCACGCGATCCCGGAGCACGTCGACCGCCGAGAAGCGCGGGAAGGTCCCCGCCGGGCCGCGGAAGCGCACGAGCACGCTCCCGTCGGCGTCGAGCGGGATCTCGCGGTCGCCGAGCCAGAGGGCCGGCCACCCCGCGGTGGGGTCGGTGAGCGCCGAGCCGCTCCGCGGCCAGGCCCGCGCTGAGCCGTGGCGAGCGCGAGGCTCGGGTAGATCTCGCCGCCCAGCTCGACGATCTGCGGCATCCGCCGCAGGATCCCGTCGGCGTCCGCCGACGCGTTCATGAAGCCCGACGAGGACCGCCGCCGCCGCGAGGGGCTCCAGGCTGCAGAGGACGCCGGCCGCCCGCGGCACCTGCGTGAGACCGCCGCCCGACGCGGCGCGGGCCAGCCCGATCGAGCGGAGCCGGCACGGGCGGTCGACGGGGCGGTCGAACGTGAAGGCGTAGCCGATCACGACCTCGCCGCGGCCGAGCGCCGCCGCCAGCGCCGCGTCCCGCGCGACAAGGCGCGGCCCGCGCCGGCTCGCGCCACCGTCGCCGCCGGCGTCGGCCTCCGAGAAGAGGATGTCCAGCCCCATCGACCGCCGCCCCGAGGGCGCGAATCCGGTCCAGGAGCCCCGCCACCCGGTCGCGGGGCCACGGCCAGCGCCCGGCCTCGGCCAGGCTCCGCTCGTCGACCTCGACGAGGGCCACGCGCCCGGTCGGCACGCCGCGCGAAGACGCGGCGAGAAGCCGGTCGTAGACCGCCAGATCGGCCCGGGAGAGGAGCGCGGGCCGCCAGAGGTGGAGTCCCGCCAGCAGCGCCACGAGCCCGAGACACGCGCCGAGGAGCCGAGGCGCGACGGCCCCCGGCCCGCGGCGGCACCCAGAATCATGATGGCCCCCATCGTACCCCAGCGCGCGCAACGTTTGACCCGAGGGCCAGGGTCGCGGATACCGTTGATGCATCGACATGGCGGGAGCGAGACCGTCCGACGCTGGGTGGACGACGCCGCGCGACTCTGTCGGCCCGACGACGTCGTCTGGTGCGACGGCTCGGAGGACGAGCGGGAGCGCCTGACCCAGGCTGCGGTCGGCGCCGGCGAGCTCCTCCCCTGGACCAGCGGAAGCTGCCCGGGCTGCTACCTCCACCGGAGCGCCCCGAACGACGTCGCCCGCACCGAGCACCTCACCTTCATCTGCTCGCGCGAGAAGGACGACGCCGGCCCCACCAACAACTGGATGGCGCCCGCCGAGGGCTACGACCGCCTCGGCAAGGTCCTCGACGGCTCGATGGCCGGGCCGGACGATGTACGTCATCCCGTTCCTCATGGGCCCGCCCGGCTCGCCGTTCAGCCGGGTCGGCGTCCAGGTGACGGACAGCCGCTACGTCGTCCTCAACATGCGGATCATGACGCGCATGGGGCAGGTCGCCCTCGACCACCTCGGCGACGTCCGACGACTTCACGCGCGGCCTCCACTCGACGGCGGACCTGGACGTGGATCGGCGCTTCATCTGCCACTTCCCCGACGACCGCACGATCTGGAGCGTGGGCTCGGGCTACGGCGGGAACGCCCTCCTCTCCAAGAAGTGCATGGCGCTCCGCATCGCGAGCGACATCGGGCGGCGCGAGGGCTGGCTGGCCGAGCACATGCTCATCGTCGGCATCGAGAGCCCGGACGGCGAGATCACCTACGTGTGCGGCGCATTCCCGAGCGCGTGCGGCAAGACGAACCTCGCGATGCTCACGCCGCCGCCGCTCGATGAAGGGCTGGAAGATCCACACGGTCGGCGAGGACATCGCCTGGCTCCGGCCCGGGCCGGACGGCCGGCTCTGGGCGGTGAACCCGGAGAACGGGTTCTTCGGCGTGGTGCCCGGCACCAACTCCCACACCAACCGGAACGCGACCGACACGATCCGGCGCGACACGATCTACACGAACGTCGCGCTCCGGCCCGACAACACGGTGTGGTGGGAAGGCCACGACGATCCGCCGCCGCGCCTCGGCGATCGACTGGCGCGGCCGCCCCTGGACGCCCCAGAGCGGCGAGGCCGCGGCGCACCCGAACAGCCGCTTCACGGTCCCGGCGACGCGGTGCCCGACGATCTCCCCGAGTGGCAGGCGCCCGAGGGCGTCCCGATCAGCGCGATCCTCTTCGGCGCCCGGCGCCGCGCGCTCATCCCGCTCGTGTTCCAGTCCTTCAACTGGCAGCACGGCACGTTCCTGGGCGCGACGCTCGCGTCCGAGACCACCGCCGCGGCCACCGGCGCCGTCGGCGTGGTGCGCCGCGATCCGATGGCCATGCTCCCCTTCTGCGGCTACAACATGGCCGACTACTGGGGACACTGGCTCGAGGTGGGGCGCAGCTCACGCGCCCGCCGAAGATCTTCCGCATCAACTGGTTCCGGCGGGACGCGGAGGGGCGGTTCCTCTGGCCGGGCTTCGGCGAGAACCTCCGCGTCCTCGAGTGGATCGTCGACCGCTGCCGCGACAGCGGCAAGGCCGAGGAGACGCCGATCGGCTATCGCCCCGCGCCCGGCGCCATCCCGACCCACGGCCTCGACCTCGCGCCCGGCGCCATGGCGGAGCTCCTCCACGTCGACCGCGAGGGCTGGCAGGGGAACCACCGGAACCAGGCCGAGTTCTTCCAGAAGTTCGGGGACCGCCTGCCGCGCGGCATCCGCGCGGAGTGGGAGGCTCTCGGCAGCCGTCTCCGCGCCCGCTGACGCGCGGGCGCGCGGTCACTCCAGCCGGTAGCGCTTCTCCCGGATGAAGGCCCCGAAGTCCGCGCGCTGCGGCTCGCTGTACTGCCGCGCCTTGTCCTCGCTCCAGCCGTAGCGCTCGGCCGCGCCGAAGCGCTCGGTCAGGCGCTGCCGGCGGTACGGGCGCTCGCGGATGCGCCGCTCGTCGTAGCCGTCCAGCTCCCCGATCGACCCGCGCCGCGTCGTAGCGCCCGGTCGTGGACGGTCGCGCTCAGCGCGAGGCGCGGGCTGAGCGGCTCGTAGCGCCTCCGGCCAGCCCAGCGTCAGGCCGGCGATCGGGAAACCCAGTCGGGCAGCCGGAGCCGCTCGGCGACCGCGGCCGCGTGGTTGCGGAGTCTCGCTGATGGGGCAGCTCCCGAGCCCGACGAGCCCGGCGGCCTGCACGAACGTCGAGAGCACGATGGCGCCGTCGACCGCCGCGTTGAAGAACGCGTCGAGGTGCTCGTTCGGGAACGCTGCGCCCTCGCCGCTCGAACACGCGCCGCAGGCGGAAGCCGTCGCCGCAGAAGACCAGGAACTCCGGCGCCCCGGCGATCCACGGCGAGCCGGGGAAGAGCGCATCGATGGCCGCCCGGTCGGCGCCCGGCTCCACCCGCACCACGCTCGCCTGCTGGAGGTCGCTCTTCGTCGGCGACGCGAGCGCGGTCGCGCACAGGAGCCGCAGCAGCGCCGCCGGGACCGGGTCGGCGCGATAGCGCCGGCAGACCGACGCGCTCGTTCATGACGCGGCCAGCGCGTCGCGCCCGGGAGGTCCTCGGCGACGTCCAGCGGTCTCGCCGTAGCGGCGGTGGATGGCGGTGGCGATGCGAGCCGACGGGGCGTGGATTTCATCGCGGACTATAGCGCCGCGGGGCGCCGCTCGCAACGCCGGCGCGCGACCGGCTAGCGGCGCGCCGCCCGGTCGGGCAGCGTCCGCGCGCTCGTGCTGCCCGACCGACTCCGGCTTCCCGCACTTTAGGCTCCGTCCCGGAGCCCGTCGACGGCGGCCGTCAGCCAGGCCGCGGCGCCAGGCGAACACGACGACGGCAGCGGCGAGCCGAGGGCGGTGAGCGCCTGCTCCCAGGTCATCCGCCCTCCGCGTCCGTGACCGGTCCGCCGACCGCCCGCAGCACGGCGTCGACGAACTGGGCCTCCGGCATCGCGCCCTCGGAAGGACACCCGGTCGTTGACGACGGTCTTCGGGACGGCCATGACCATGTAGCGCTGCGCGAGGCTCGGGGAACTCTGTTGCCTCGCACGCAGTCGCCGCGGATCCACTCCGAGGCGACCGCCAGGTGATGCGCCAGGCGCACGGCCCGGGGACAGTGGGGTCAGGTGGGGGTCGAGAACGACCTGGATGTGGACGCGCTCCTTGAGGCCCGCGAGCCGCTCGAGCGTCTCGGCTCCGAGCGACGGGGTGCCCGACGAGGCGACGATGATCGCATCGATCAGGTTCGTGAACTCGTAGCCCATCGGGATCCCGAAGAACCGGATGCCGTAGTCGCGGGCGCCCTCGACGATGATGGCGGGCACCCGGTCACGCCGTAGGCCTCCGCCCGTTCCCGATCGATGTGGAGGTTCAGGATCTCCACGGTCACCTGGTCCGAGCACTCCGCGACCTCGCCGACCAGCCGCTCCGGTCTCCACGCGCAGTATTCCCGAGGCGCCGAGCTGGGTGGAGAACCACGATCAGCTTCACCGGGCCCGCCATCTTCGCGAGCTCCGCCTGGACTGCCGCCCGGTCCCGGTCCGTCAGGATCGCCATCTCGCCTCCCGGTCGCCGCCCGCGTTCGATCGCGCTCATTATAGCCGCTCGCGACAGCCTGCGGGTTTCCCACTCGCTTCCGCATTGCCTGACCGAGTCGGGAAAACTCTCGATGACTGATCGCGCGGCCGCACCGTAGAGTCGATCGAGCCGTGGTCACGACGACAGTCGGCGCGGACGTCGCGGCCGCGCGTCCCGCACATCCTGGTCGACCGGGCGAAGCCCGGGCCCGGCAGCGCCGGATCCTGGCGGCCGCGCTCTTCTTCGCCGCCGCCACCATCGTCTACACCTTCCCGCTCGCGCTCCGCCCAGCCTCGCTCCTGCTGGCGGGCCATGGCGACCACCCCAGCGAGGCCGCTCTGATCGGGTGGACGGCCCACCAGCTCCTCCATGCGCCCCGGCACCTCTTCGACACGGAATTCTTCTACCCGCACTCTCACACGGAGGCGTACTGGCAGTCGGTGCTCGTGCCCGGGATCCTGGCGATGCCGCTCATGGCGGCCACCGGCGACGCTCTCCTCGCCACCAACGTCGTCGGTGCTCCTGGCCCTGAGCCTGAGCGGTGGCCTCTTCACCGCGGCCCTGGCGTGGTCGATCACCCGCCGGGCGATCCCGAGCTTGCTGGCCGGGGTGGTCTTTGCCTTCTATCCGAACCGCCTCGAGCATCTCAACAGCCCGATCGTGCAGATGGGCTTCCTCCTCCGGTGAGTCTCTGGGCGTGGCTCCGCTTTCTGGAGGACACGCGCTGGCGCGACCTGTTCCTGCTGGTGCTCGCGCTGTGGGGCCAGAGCCTCGTCCCTCTACTATGCGTTCGCGGATGGCTTCCTGCTGATCGCGGTCGGCCTGGGCCGCGCGCTTCTCCAGCCCAGCACGCTCAGCTGGCGCCTGGTGGGCCGGGGCGCGCTCGGGGCGGCGGCTCTTGCCCTCGCGCCTGCTCCTCTGCTCGCGCCATACGTGACGATCCACCAGTCGCTCGGCTTCGACCGCCCGGAAGAGCTCGCCGACTGGTTCGGAATGGATCTCCTGTCGGGCCTGGATCCCGGGGCCTTCAGCACCTGTATGGCGGCCGGCTCGTCGCGCTCGGTCACTCGGAAGGCGGCCTGTTTCCCGGCTTCGCGGTCCTCGCGTTGATCGGGGCCGCGCTCGTCCCTGACGATCTCGCCCGGTAGCCGGGAACAGCTCGCGCGCCCAAGCAGCTGGACACAGAGGGCCCTCGTCGTGGCCGGCCGGCCTCTGTGTCCTCTTCATCGCGGTGGCCCTTCGGAGAAGCGGCGTGACGGGCCACTTCGCCGGCATCAAGCTGCGGGCCGTGGACCTGACGCTGCCGCTTCACGCCCTCCGGTTCTGGCCTACGTCTGGACGGCGCTCGAGGGCCGGCAACGCGCTCGGGCGCGGCTGTCCGCGCGGGATTGGCTGATGGTGCTCGGGCCCGCGACGCTCGTCATGTATCTCCTGACCCTGACACCCACGCTCACGGTCCACGGGCGGCCTCGCGGCACCGCGCTGTTCCACTGGGTGCACACCTACGTCCCCGGCGCGGCAGCCTTCCGGGCGCCGGGGCGTTGGGTGCTGGTCTTCGTGCTTCCGCTGGCGCTGGTCGCCAGCGTCGCGCTGGGGCGCTGCTCGACCGGCTCCCCGCCGGGCCCGCGCGGCGGCCGCCACCATCGTCCTGCTGATCGTGATGCTCGAGGTGCCTGCCGCTCCCGATCCCCTGGCAACGGCGCCCGCCCGTCCCGCCGGCAGACCGCTGGGTCGCGCAGCAGCCCGGCGACTTCGCGGTGGCCGCACTGCCCGCGAACGACACGCGCCACGCGGCGTGGGCGATGCTGTGGGCGACCACTCACTGGAAACGCCTGGTCAATGGCGCCTTCGTGTTCGTCCCGCCCACGCTCCAGCTGCTCGCCGACGACGAGGAGGCGGTCGGCGTGGCGGCTCTCGCCTCGACGCTTCGGTCCATCTATCCCCTGCGGTACGCCATCGTGAACCGGTCGGCCCTCCCCGGCCGAGACCGCGGCATGGGCCAGGATCGGCGAGGATCCCCGTCTCGGCCTCACCTTCGTCGGCCGCTTCGGCGAGGACGACATCTTCCGGGTCGAGGAACCCCGCAACAAGCGACGGTGGTCCGGCGGTGGTTCTCCGCCGATTTCGTGCGGCGCCACCCCCGCGCAGAATACGCCCTCCGGGATGGCGGGCCTGGATCCCGACGCACGGCGTGGGGTCGAGGTGCGGTTCAATGATCGCCTCCTCGCGACGCACGACGGAGCCGGCCGGTGGGGTGTCGACCTCGCGCCGCCCTACCGGACCGGGGACCGGAACGAGGTGACGTTCACCCACCTCTACGGCATGGCCCCGGAGGCGACCCGTCAGCCGGTGTACCGGATCGGCCGCACCACGGTCCAGGCGCCTGTCGACATCGAGGCCGCGAGCGCCACCGGGCCGGGCGCGCAGGCGTCGCTCCGCGTCAACGGCCTCGAGCGCCTCGAGCGCGGCGAGCGCGGCTACGTCGTGGCGGCGCTGGACCCCCGCGATGGACGCCTCGAGCCTGCGCTGGTTCGACACGCTCCGCAGCCCGGACGAGTCCCGGCGGATGGCGGAGCACATCGAGCGGATTCCGCGGGCACGATCGTCGTTGCCCTCGTCCGGGACGAGGGCACCGCGAATCTCGCACCGGACGCGGTCCGCGCGCTCGCGTCGATCGGAGCGCGGACAGACCTGCCGGGGACGCTTCCGCGCCGCGCACGCGGTGATCGGGGTGAAGGGCGCGGCGCCGGGCGGCGCCGTCGAGGACGGAGGGACCGAGCTGGCCACGGCCGCCGTGGGACGCACGCGGCCGCTGGCGCTGATCCTCGAGGCCTTCGAGCTCCGCTGAGCCGCCCCGCGACTCCTCGGACGGGCGGTCTCGCCTCTAGGGGAGCGTCGCGAGCCCGCGCGCCATGCGCGCGAGCGCTTCCTTGATCGTGTCGCGCGAGGCCGCGTAGGAGAGCCGGAGGTAGCCCTCGCCGAACTCGCCGAACGCGGTGCCGCCGAGCACGGCCGAGGCCCGCCTGCTCGAGCAGATGCGTGGCGATCGCCTTCGAGGGGCGCCCGAACGACTTGACGTTGGGGAACACGTAGAAGGCGCCGCGCGGGCGCTTGCAGCTCACGCCGGGAATCGGTTGAGGCCGTCGACGATCAGATCGCGCCGATGGCGAAACTCCTCCACCATCGTCTGCACCGGCGTGTCGTCGCCCCGGATGGCGGCCAGGCCGGCATGCTGGATGAAGGTCGCCGTGCACGAGACCGAGTTCGTCATGAGGCGCGTGAGGTGCTCGGCGAGCGGCTTCGGCATCACGCCGAACCCGAGCCGCCAGCCGGTCATCGCGTAGGACTTCGAGAAGCCGTCCAGAATGATCGTCTGGGGCTTCATCCCGGGGAGGCTGGCGATCGAGGCGAACTCGCCCTCGTAGAGGAAGCGCCGGTAGATCTCGTCCGACAGCACCGGCACGCCGTAGTGGCGCGCGAGGTCCGCGATCCGGCCCACGTCCTCGGGCGCTCAGCACGCCGCCCGTCGGGTTCTCGGGGGAGTTGATGATGATGAGCTTGGTCTTCTTGGAGACGCGCTTCTCGAGCTCCTTCAGGTCGAAGCCGAAGCCGGTTTCCTCGAGGAGCGGGATTGGCACCGGCTTCCGCCCACGAAGTTGATCACCGATTCGTAGATGGGGAACCCGGGGTTCGGGTAGACGACCTCGTCGCCCGGGTTCGTGAGCGCCATGATCACGAAGTACATGATGGGCTTGGCGCCCGGCGTCACCACGACCTCGTCCGGCTCGACCGGAAACGCCGCGCGTCTTCTCGATGTGCTCGGCGATCGCCTCGCGCAGCTCGGGCAGGCCGGCCGACGGCCCGTAGTGGGTCGCGCCCGCGTCGAGCGCCCGCTTGGCCGCGTCGCGGATGTGCGCCGGCGTGTCGAAGTCCGGCTCGCCGATCTCCAGGTGCACGATCGACTTCCCCTGGCGCTCGAGCGCGCGCGCCCGCGCCAGCACCTCGAAGGCGGTCTCGGTGCCCAGCCGTCCCATCGACTCCGCGATCATCGATTCGATCATCGTCCTCGTCCTCCGCTAGAACACGCCGAACTTCTCGTACGCCGCGAGCGGCGCCATCCCCTTCCGGACGGCGTCGCGAACCCGGTTCTCGGTCGAGGCCAGCCGCTCGCACTCGAGGAGCACGGGCACCGCCAGAGCCTTCGGCACCACGGCGACCCCGTCGAGATCGCCCACCACCACGTCGCCGGCCGTGATCCGGACGCCGCCGATGGTCACCGGCCGGCCCCACTCGGTCACGCACCAGCGCGGCAGCGAGTCGAGCGGCGTCCGGTACCGGCAGAAGACCGGAAACCGCTCCTTCAGAATGTAGTCAGGTCGCGCGTGGCCCCGTCGATCACCACACCCCGGACCCCGCGCGCCCTCATCGCCACCGCCGACAGCTCGCCGAAGTGCGCCGAGACCTCGTCGTTCGACTTGACGACCAGGACGGCGTCCCGCGGCACCGCGCCGAGCAGCGTCAGGAACGCGCGGATCGCGCGCTCGGGATCGGGCTTCCGCGTCGGCCGGCCGGCGGCCGGGAAGGCCAGCCCCGCCACGCGGGCCCCGGGAGTGAGCCCGACGATGTCGTGGGGCAGCGTCTGCGTCTTGCGCCCGAGGTGGTCGATGCACGTCGGTGACCGCGGCCACGTAGAGACGGCCGTAGCGACCACAGAGCGCCGGCGTGGAAATCGGCCGGGCCGTGGTCCGGCGGGCGCGGGACTTGATCATGATGTGAGCACTCTCCTGTGTGGGCGCGCGCCGCCGCCTGGAGGCGACACCGGCGTCATCTTACTCGCGGCGGTTCGGGCTCTCAAGTGGCCCCAGGCGACCCGGGCGCGCCGAGGCGAAATCTTGACGGCGAAGCGCGGCCATGCTCCGCTCGCCCGGATGGCAGACCGATCGGCCGGTGGGCACGGAGTCAGGACCGACCTGCGGGTCGCCGCGGGCTCGCCGGCTCCGTCGCCGGCTCCTCCGCCGCCCGCTGAGTCTCGGCGAAGCGCGCCGCGAGCTCGAGTGCCGGCTCGCTCGGCGTGAGGCGGACTTCCTCGCGCTCGCCGCGCGACGCGATCTACGGGCACCCCGCCAGCGTCTACCGGCGCCTCTCTCCGGCACGCGGGCTGCGAGCTCGGCGACCTGGAGGGCTCGTCCGCCGCGACGGCCTCGAGAGCGCCCTCCGCCAGCTCTGGCGCAGGGCGTCCACCTGACGGTCGACGAGGCCAAGGGCCGGCAGCCCGTCGTGCGCGGGAGCCTGACCCTGGCACCCGAGCCCGACATGCTCACGAATCCCCTGGCCGCCCGACACGTGCCGGTGGCGACCAGCGGGAGTCGGGGCGCCCAGACCGTCCTGCTCATGGACGTGGCGTTCGTCCGCGACCAGGGCGTCAACGTGTGCCTCGCGGTCGACGCCGCGGGCGGCGGGGACTGGGTCAAGGCCGCGTGGGAGGTCCCGGGCGGCTCCGCCCTCTACCGCATCCTCAAGCTGAGCAGCTTCGGACCACGGGTCGCCCGGTGGTTCACGCAGGTCGGACCCATCGAGCCGCGACCTCCATCCGCGCTATCGGTGGAGCCATCGCCTGGTCCGCCGGGTGAGCATCGCCGTGGGCGCGCCGTTGCCGGGCCCCATCCACGCGCCGCTCGACGATCCTCTTCCCGTCGCCCGCTGGATGGCCAGCGAGGTCCGCCGCGGCCGCACTCCCTGGATCCGGACGTTTCCGAGCTCCGCGGTGCGCGCCTGCCAGGCCGCCCTCGACGCGGGCATCGAGCTCTGACCGGCGCCCGCTTCACGGTCGCCGGCGAGCCGGTCACCGCCGCCAAGCTCGACGCGATCCGGCGGAGCGGCGCGCGAGCCGCGCCCCGCTACGGCACGATCGAGACGGGCTCGCTGGCGTGGGGATGTCTGGCGCCCGCGGCCCGGACGACATGCACGTCTTCCACGATCTCCACGCGATCGTGCAGCCCGGCGACAGCTCCCCTGCTGTTCGTGACCTCGCTCCGCCGGACGGCCCCCTCGTCATGCTGAACCTCTCCATGGGCGACCAGGCCGACCCTCGGGCCCCGGATGTGCGGCTGTCCGCTCGAGCGGCTGGGCTGGACCACTCACGTCCAGAGCGTGCTGAGCCGGGAGAAGCTCACCGCCGCCGGGATGACCTTCTACGACGTCGACGTGGTGAAGATCCTGGAACACGTCCTGCCGCAGCGGTTCGGCGGCGGGCCGACGGACTACCAGCTCGTCGAGGAGGAGACGGCGGCGGGCGCGCCCGTGGTGCGGCTCCTGGTCCATCCCGCGGTCCGGGTCGCTCGATTCCGCGCGCGTCGCCGAGGCGTTCCTGGACGCGATCGGCGGCGGCTCGGACGCCGAGCGCATCATGGGAACGCTCTGGCGGAGCGCCGGGCTCCTCCGGGTGGAACGGCGGCCGCCCGTGCTCGGCCGCCTCGGGCAGAGATCCTGCACCTTCACGTCGACCGCCGCGGCCCGCCGCCCTCGTGAACGGCCCGGGCGACGCGGGCGGGCGGATCAGAAGCGGAGGGTCGCGAGGACGATCGTCGTCGCCTGGACGTTGCTCGCGGCGTGCGCCAGCATGCCGGGCAGGAGGCTCCGCGTCCGCTCGTAGGCGAGCGCCCAGAGCACTCCGCTCACGAAGACCGAGGCGAAGCCCACCACCCCGTAGCCGTGGGCCAGCGCAAAGAGCGCGGCGCTGACGACCGTCGCCGGCGCGGCGCCGAGACGGAGCCGGAGCGTCCCGTAGAGGATGCCGCGGAAGAGCGGCTCCTCGAGGAGCGGCGCGAAGGCGCAGCTGTCCGATCACGTCCGCCAGCACCTCGGCCGGCGTGCCCCACACGAGCCGCTCCTGGAAGCCGTCGGTCCAGTGCGTCTCCACGCCGAGGCGCGCCCCGGCGGAGCTCGACCAGCACGTCGGCGAGCGTCGACACGCCCACGACCCCAGGGTGGCCCGCACCAGCGTGGGCCACGCCGCCCGCGGGACGCGGAAGCCCGAACGTGTCCGCCAGGCTCGTCCACGATCCGCGGCAGTACCAGAGGAGGTATCCGCCGAGCGGGAGCGTCTGGAGGATCGAGCACGACCAGCGTGGACCACGCGCGGTCCGGCAAGCAACGGCCACACCACCGCCACGCCGACGAGGCCCACCGCGCCGCGGGCGAACAGCCCGAGCCCATCGGCGGCGCTCCAGGGCGGCGGGATGGGCGCCATGGCGACGCGGGCCGCGCGACCCCCGGTCCCGATGAGCCACGCGGCGAGCGCCAGCCACTCCCAGCACGACGAGGAGGGTCTCGGCGATCAGGATGGCGCGAAGACGCCACAGAAGCGGAATCCCCCGGGCCTGAATGGCGCGCTCCGCCTCCAGGACGGTAGCGTGTCGCCGAGGCGAGACGCGAGCCGGATGGTCAGGCGGTCGGCGAACCAGTTCCGGGGCAGCTCCCGGCGAACCGCGTCGAGAACCGTCCGGAGCTCTTCCGGCGGTGGGACCTCGCTCTCGTAGGCCGACCCGGGCCCAGGCCGCGAGCCGCCGCGCCCCGTCGTCGGTCGGCGCCCAGGCCTTCGCCACCGACTCGGCCGCCTCGCTCTGACCATCCTCGGCGAGCAGGACGATGCGGTAGAGCTCGGCGAGCGGCGAGCCCTCGACCCGGGCCAGCTCCTCGTACCACGCGATGGCGTCGGCCCGCGCCCGGAATCCGAGGAGAACGCCAGCGCGTGGAGCCGGCGCTCCCAGGCGGGTGCCGTCCGCGCCGCGGCGCGGAAGTCCATGTCGCGCGTGACGACACGCTCCGAGTGACTCCTCCGGCCGGTCGAGCGTGTCGAGCCCGTGCGCCGGCCAGAAGACGAGGGCGGCCAGGCCGGCCAGGACGGCGAGGGCGGCGCCGGTGACCCAGCGGATTCAGGCGGCGTGTCCTGTCGCGCGGCTCGACCGGCGCCTCTCCCCGAGCTCTGCGGACATGGAGCGGCAGTATACCGCGGAGGGGTGCGGTATAATCCCGCCACCTCCAGTAGGGGCCACCCTCGATCCGGCGGAGGCGAGCCGCCCATCGGCCACGTGGACGCGATCGCCGTCAGAGACCTCTCGAAGCGCTACGCGACCCGCGACGGCAGACGTCGCGGCGCTCAGAGCATCAGCTTCGACGTCGGCCGAGGGCGACTTCGTCGCCGTGGTCGGCCCGTCCGGGCTGCGGCAAGACGACGCTCCTCAAGATCCTCGCGGGCCTCATGCCGACCTCGCGCGGCGGACGCCCGGCTCCGGGGCACGCCCGATCACCGGGCCCGCGCCGGGACATCGGCGTGGTCTTCCAGTCGCCCGGTGCTCTTCCCTGGCGGACCGTGCTCGACAACGTGCTCCTGCCGGTCGACGTCCAGCGTCTCCCCGCGACCGCCACCGGCGCGCCGCGCTCGACCTCCTGGCCCTCGTCGGCCTCGAGGGTTCGAGCGGCGGTATCCGTGGGAGCTGTCCGGCGGCATGCAGCAGCGCGTCGCCATCACCCGGGCGCTCGTCCACGACCCCGCCATGCTCCTCATGGACGAGCCGTTCGGGGCGCTGGACGCGATGACCCGGGAGCAGATGAACGTCGAGCTCCAGCGCATCTGGCTCGAGCGGAAGAAGACCGTCGTGTTCATCACGCACTCCATCCCCGAGGCGGTGTTCCTGGGCGACCGCGTCCTCGTCATGAGCCCGCGCCCGGGACGGATCCTCGAGGACGTCCGCGTCGACCTGCCGCACCCGCGGCCGCTCGACGTCATGAACACGCCCGTCTTCGGCGAGCACGTGCGGGCGATCCGGCAGCGCTTCGCCGTGGCCGGACGGCTGGACGGGTAGCGCGGTGAAGCTCCGCCCGGGCAGCGTGGCCCTCGTCACCGGCGCGGCGCGCGGCCTCGGCTGGGGCATCGCCCGCGCATTCGGCCTCGCGGGGGCGCGGGTCGTGCGTGACGGACATTCGACGACGCCGAGCTCCGAGCGCTGCGCGCGGGACCTCGCCGCCGACGGGACGGAGTTCCTCGAGCTGCCGCTCGGACGTGGCCGACCTCGCCGAGTGCGAGACGTGTCGTGGAGCGCATCGTCGATCGCTGGGGCCGCCTCGACGTCGTCGTGCACAACGCGATCTACATGCCGCTCGTCACCTTCGAGGCGACCACGCCGGAGGAGTGGGCGCGCCAGGTCGACGTCGGTCTCGGCGGGATGTTCAACTGCACGCTGCGCCGCCTGGCCGCAGATGAAGGCGCAGGGCGGCGGCCACATCATCGGCATCGCCAGCGGCTCGAGCGTCCGCGGCTACAGGGAGGAGATCGCGTACTGCGCGATCAAGCACGGCGTCGAGGGGCTTCGTGAAGGCGCTGTCGCTCGAGGCCCGGGCGCACAACATCGCGCTCAACACGATCGGGCCGGGCGCCCGCATCAAGCCGACGCGCGTGACCTGGGCGGAGCACGACCGGGCGCCGGCCGAGCTGCGGGCGAGCTGGACGGATCCGGTCCAGCTCGGCCGGCGCCTGGGTCTGGCTCGCCGCGCAGCCACCCGGCGCGCTTCAGCGGCTATCGCTTCGACGCCTGGCACGCTCGTCGAGACGATCGCGCGCGAGGGCGAGGACTTCGAGTTCGCGCCGGAGAAGGTCACGGCGTACCCCGAGGACTTCCGCGCGCGCCAGGACTGGTACGAGCACTACGCAGGATGAGCGCCGCGATGCGCGGAAGTCTGACGGATGAGCGGGCCGGGTCGCGGCCGGGGACTCGCGCCTCACCGCCATCTTCTTCGTCGGCTCGATGGCCGTCTGGGAGGGCGCCGTGCGCGGCCTCGAGGTGCCGCCGTTACGTCCTGCCGGCGCCGTCGGCGGTGGCGGTGGCGCTCTGGCGCGGCCTCGCCAGCGGGCTCTATCTCAAGCACCTCTGGTACACGCTCATCGAGACGCTGCTGGGGTTCCTCGTCGGCTCGGCGCTCGGCTTCGGGCTCGGCACCGCGGTGGCCATGAGCCGGTGGGTGGAGTACTTCCTCTATCCCTACATCGTGATGTTCCAGTCGCTCCCGAAGATCGCGCTGGCGCCCCTCATCGTCATCTGGTTCGGCCTCGGGCTCATGTCGAAGGTCGTCAACGCCGGGCTGGTCGCGTTCTTCCCGCTGCTCGTCAACACGATGGTCGGGCTCCGCTCGGCCGACGAGGACCGCGTGAGCCTCATGCGCTCGCTCGCCGGCCACCGACCGGCAGATCTTCTGGATGCTGCGGCTCCCCAACGCGCTGCCGTTCGTGATGGCCGGGCTCGACATCGCGATGATCTTCGCCCTGATCGGCGCCATCGTCGGCGAGTTCGTCGGCGCCACCGCCGGGCTCGGCATGCTGATCCAGAGCATGAACTTCACGATGGACGTCTCGGGCCAGTTCTCGGTGCTGCTGATGCTCTCGTTCGTGGGCCTCGGGCTCAGCCGGGCCATCCAGCTGGTCCGCCGGCGGGTGCTGTTCTGGGACCCGTCGGAGAAGGCGGCCCTGGAGCGGTCTGCCGAGGACGCGCCCGCTGTCCGCCTCGCTCGCGCGCGACCCGCGCGCCCGGAAGAAGGAGGTCACCGCATGGTGAGGTCCTGCTCGCGCCGCGCTCGTCGCCCTCGCGCCGGCCGTCGCGCTGCTCGCGCGTGGCCGCGCTCGCCAGGCCGGCCGGCGCCCAGGTCACCAAGCTCAAGGTGGGCTGGTGCGCGCGCACCGTGTCGGCGGCCGCCGCGCCGTTCGCCATCGCGGCGAAGCTCGGCTGGTTCAAGCAGGAGGGCATCGACGTCGAGCTGGTCCCGATGCCCGGGGTCGACGGACTGCGTGAAGAACGTGGCGGTCCGAGGAAGTCGACTTCTCGCTGCCGAGCGTCGGAGCCGCTGGCGGTCGGGCCGCCCGCAGGGGATCAAGGCGCAGATCTTCTACACGGCGTACCAGGGGAACATCTACGGCATCGCCGTGCCGCAGGACAGCCCGGTCAAGGAGATCGCGGACCTCCGTGGGCAAGCGCATCGGCGTGACCTCGATGGCGTCGGCCGGCGTGCTGGTGGCGCGCGAGCTCGCGCCGCGCGCGCCGGGCTCAACCCGGACACCGACGTCAACATCGTCGTCGCCGGCGAGGGCGCCCAGACCGCGGCGATGGTCCGGGGCGGCCAGGTCGACGCCCTCAGCCAGTTCGACACCCAGTACGCGCATGGTGGAGAACGCCGGCGTCAAGCTCCGGCTCCTCGACACGCGGGCGATCGACCGCTTCCCGTCGAACGGCTTCCTCGCGCTCGAGGAGACGCTCGCGCACGCGCCGCAAGGAGGCGGTGGCGCTCGCGCGGAGCTACGCGAAGGGCACGGTGTTCGCGATCGCCAACCCCGAGGCCGCCGTCCGGATCCTCGTGGGAGGTCTTCCCGGCAGACCAAGCCCACCGGCAAGGACGAGGCGACGGCGCTCCGCGACGACGCCAAGGTGCTCCAGGCGCGCGCCCAGAACTGGCAGGCTCGAGAAGGCCGGCGTCGAAGCGCTGGGGCGAGAACTCCGAGGCGAACTACCAGCGCCTACGCCGACTTCATGCTGAAGACCGGCATCATCAAGCAGGCGGTGACGGCGAAGGAGCTCGTGACCAACGAGCTGATCGACGAGATCAACCACTTCGACCCGGAGAAGATCGCGGCCGAGGCGCGCGCCTACCGGGCCGGTGGATGAGCCCGCAGGCGAGGCGCCCGGCGATGCACGCCCGCGCCGGCGAGGCCCGCTGGTGACCCGCAGCCGAAGGCCGTCCGATCAACGCCCGCGCAGCGAGCTGGCCGGTGGGCAAGCTCGCGGTCCCCGACGCGGGGCGGCGGCTCCTCGAGGCGACCGAGCTCGTCGACCTCCACATCCACGTGGGCGCGGCGGTGGCGCCGCACGTCCTCTGGGAGATCGCGCACGACCACGGCTTCAAGCTGCCGGTGCGGACCTACCCCGAGTTCCAGGACCTCGTGTACGCCGATCCGAAGCGTGTCACGTCGCTGGACGGGTACCTCGAGATCCTCCACCGCTGGACCGAGCGCATCCAGTCGTCGCCCGCGGCCATCGAGCGCTCGGTCTACTCGATCATCGGGAAGGAGTACCGCTCCTCGCGCGTCTCGACCATCGAGCTCCGCTTCAACCCCATGAAGCGGAACCTGGGCGGCGAGCGCGACCTCGATCACATCATCATGGCGGCCATCCACGGGATGGACGCGCGCGTGCCTCGCGTACGGCGTCCGCGCGGGGCTGATCTTCTGCCTCGCGCGCGAGTTCGACTACGCGCTGAACGACATCATCGTCCGGAAGGCCGAGCGCTACCGGGACCACGGTGTGGTGGGCATCGACCTCGCGGGACCCGAGCAGCACACGCTCGAGTTCGGCGGCGACGTCGACCGGTACCACGACCTCTTCGCCCGCGCGCGCGCCGCCGGCCTCGGCACGACCGTTCACACCGGGGAGACCTCGCACACGGGCGCGGATGGCGTCTTCGCCGTCCTCGAGAAGCTCCAGCCCGACCGCATCGGCCATGGCATCGCCGCGGCCCGCAACAAGGAGCTCATGCGGCGGCTCAGCGACCGGGGGACGGTGCTCGAGCTGTGCCCGTCGTCGAACCTCCGGACGCACGCCGTCTCGGGGTGGGACGAGCTGCGCGAGGTGTACCAGGGCCTGCGCGACGCCGGCGTGCGAACGACCATCAACACGGACGGGACCTACCTCCTCCGCACGACCCTCCGCCACGAGCTCGAGCTGCTCCTCGCGCACCAGGTCTTCGACTCGAGCGACGTCCAGCGCGCCATCGAGACCGCGCGGCAAGCGACCTTCGTCCGGTAGCGCCGGGCCAAGAGCCAATCCGCGCATTGGCTCTTGGCCGTCGCGGCCGCTTCGGCTAGTAGGTGGTGATACCGGTCCGCGATCCGACCATCGGGAAGGAGCCGCCGCCATGGACGACCTCTTGCGCGACACCGCTCGCCCGCGCCACTCGGTACCTCGACGGCCTCGCGGCCCGGGGCGTGGCGCCCGCGCCCGCGGCCGTCGCGCGGCCTGAGGGAGCTGGGCGGCCCGCTGCCGCCGGGACCGACCGATCCGGCCGCCGTGGTGGCGCCTCGACGAGATCGCCGCGCCGGCCACGGTCGTGAACGCCGGAGGCCGCTACTTCGGCTTCGTGAACGGCGGCTCGCTCCCGGCCGCGCTGGCCGCGAACTGGCTCGCGGGCGCCTGGGATCAGAACGCGGGCCCGAGCGTCGCCTCCCGATGGGCGCCGCCCTCGAGGAGATCAGCGTCCGGTGGATCCTGGACGTGCTCGGGCTCCCGGCGACCGCCAGGCGGGGGCCTCGTCACCGGCGCCACCATGGCCAACTTCGCCGGGCTGGCCGCCGCGCGCCACGCGCTGCTCCAGCGCCAGGGGTGGGACGTCGAGCGGGACGGGATGTTCGGCGCGCCGCCGCTCACGGTCGTCGTCGGGGACGAGGTCCACGTGAGCGTCCTCAAGGCGCTGAGCCTGCTCGGGCTGGGGCGAGAGCGCGTGGTGCGGGTCCCGACCGATGCGCAGGGGCGACTTCGCGCCGACCAGCTGCCGCCGCTCTCGAGGACGACGATCGTCTGCATCCAGGCGGGCAACGTGAACACCGGCGCGCTCGATCCCGCCGCAGGCGATCTGCGCCCGCGCGCGCGAGGCCGGGAGCTGGGTGCACGTGGACGGGGCGTTCGGCCTCTGGGCGGCGGCGGCGCCGGGGCGCCGTCACCTCGCGGCGGGCCTCGAGCTCGCCGATTCGTGGGCCACCGACTGCCACAAGTGGCTCAACGTCCCCTACGACTGCGGCGTCGTCCTGGTGCGCGACCCGCGCGACCTCGAGCCGCGATGTCGGCGAGCGCCGCCACCTACCTCGCGCAGGGCGCCGAGCGCCATCCCTTCCGGTACACGCCCGAGATGTCGCGCCGGGCGCGCGGGGTCGAGGTGTGGGCCGCGCTCCGGTCGCTCGGGCGCGCGGGGCTCGCCGAGCTGATCGAGCGCACCTGCCGGCACGCGACGCGGTTCGCCGACGGCCTCCGCGCGGCGGGCTACGCGGTCCTCAACGACGTCGTGCTGAACCAGGTCCTCGTGTCGTTCGGCGACGCGGAGACGACCAACCGCGTGATCGCCGCGATCCAGGAGGACGGCACCTGCTGGTGCAGCGGCACGGTCTGGCAGGGCCGGCGCGGCGATGCGGATCAGCGTCTCCGTCGTGGGCCACCACGGAGAACGACGTCGAGCAGAGCCTCGCCGCGATGCTCCGCGCGGCGCGACGGATCGCGCGCGCCCGCGGGCACCGCCAGCCGCAGGACGCCCCGGCGACGGGCTGAGCCGCCGTCGCGACGCGGGCGCGGCGGTTGCCGATCCCGCCGAACCGTGCCACCCTGACGCCCGGCCGATCTTCGGACGCGCACGCGGAAACATTGCAGCCCGCACCGGCGGTCGCCGGGCTCGCCCCGGGCGACCCCTCACCGACGAGGAGGAGCACGTGAAACGCCAGGTCATCAGCACCGACAAGGGCCCCCGCACCGGTCTCCCCTACTCCCAGGGCATCCGCCACGGGATGATCGTCTACGTGGCGGGGCAGGTCGCGCTCGATCCCGTCACCGGGCAGGTCGTGGCGGGCGGCATCCGCGAGCAGACGCGGCAGGTCCTCCAGAACGTGGAGGCGATCCTGCAGGCGGCGGGCACCTCGCTCGCTCACGCGGTGGAGTGCCTCTGCCTGCTCTCTCTGACATCGGCGATTTCGCGGCGTTCAACGAAGTCTACAAGACCTTCTTCCCGACGGACCCGCCGGCGCGCACGACGGTCAGGCGGTGCTCCCCGGCCGGGCCTCCTGGTCGAGATCCGCACCGTCGCCGCGATGCCGCCGCCCGCGCGCGGCGGCGCGCCCGGAAGCCGGCCCGCCGGGCGCCGGTGCAGAGCCGCCAGCCGGGGCCGCCGCCGCTGGCAGCGCCGGCCGCACCGAGAAACCGGCCCGCGCGCCGCCTCAGACGGCGCTGGTCGGGCGCGGCATCCGGGTCGGTTGTTCGCACGCCCGGCGGGCGAGGCGCCGCCCCAGGCGCCGGATGTCCTCGAGCACGCGGACGACCAGGGGCTCGCGGCGGTTCCGCAGCGTGAGCTCGTGCCGCGGCCAGTCCGTCACGTCGAGCCCGGCCCGGCGCGCCACCTGCTCGAGATCACGAGCGCCGCGCCGAAGTCCTTCGTGAGCTGCTCGAGGCGGCTGGCGACGTGGACCGTGTCCCCGACCGCCGTCAGGTAGTCCGCCGTCTTGTATCCCATGCGCCCGACGACGGCCGGCCCACGTGGATGCCCACGCCGATCTGGAGCGGGCGCACCGAGCTCGCCGCCAGGCTCCGGCCCAGCTCGGCCATGCCCTGGTGGAGCAGCACCGCGGCGGCCCGAGCGCCTGCCGGCACTCCTTCCTCCGGCGAGCCATCCACGCCGAACAGCGCCATCACGCCGTCGCCGGTGAACTGGTTGGCGATGCCGCCCACCTGCTCGATGGCGACGCCGACGGTCTCGAAGTAGCGGTTGAGGAAGAAGACGACGTCGTACGGCAGGCGGCGCTCGGCGAACCGCGTGAACCCGCGGATGTCGGCGAACAGGACCGCGACCTCCTGCTCCTGCCCCGAGGCCGAGCCGCGCGCGGCGGCTCGCGTCGGGCATGGTCGCGTCGGCGGGCAAGAGGGGCACGACGTCCACGTCGCGCAGCGGGCGGAGCTGACAGGCGAGCCGCACGTTCGGCGGCGCCGCGGATGCGCCGGAGGACTCGCTGCTCCGCTTCGGCGGGCGGCGTGAGCGCCTCGCCCCCGTGCTCGACGCGGATGCGACAGGTGGAGCAGCGCCCCCGCCCTCCGCAGACGGACGCGTGCGGAATGCCGGCGAACCGGCTCGCCTCGAGGACCGAGAAGCCGCGCGGCACGTGGACCTCGCGGCCGTCGGGATACCGGAGGCGGACCGAGCCGCCCCGGCGCGCGCGCCACGACCGCCCGGCGCGGGCGACGATGACGCCGGCCAGCGCCGCGCCGTACGCCCAGAGGAGGCCTTCGCGGATCGCGTCGAGGATCTCGCCGCCGGCCGGCGGCGGCAGCGCGCCTGGCGGCGAGCTGCACGACGGCGGGACCGCCGACCGCGCGGCGCGCGCGCCGCCGCCTGGCGGCCGCCCTCGACACGAAGCCGAGGCGCCGCCAGCACCGGCACCAGCAGCGCCACGGCAAACAGCGCGTGGACTCGCGCGCGGATACCAGGGACGGAGCCGCAGCGAGGCGCGGAGGCCGAGACAGCCGTGGATCCAGGCCAGCGCGATCACGAGGAGCTGGCGCGCGCCGGCCTCCGGGCGGAGCTCCACAGGATCGAGCGTCGACGATGCTGTACGAATCCCTCGTAGCCGTACATCTCGTGCGCGACCCGCGTGCCCACGACGTGCGACGCGAGCAGGACCGGCAGGACCAGCCCCAGCCGAGCTGCCAGGCGTCCGCCGCCGGAAGCCGGAGATGGCGGCGCTGGTACAGCGCCAGGAAGGCGAGGGCGATGTGGGTCAGGGCGGCTCCGTACAGGAGCACTGTGCCGGGCCCGCTCCGCCAGAGGGCGGTGAACCACCACCAGCCGGCCTCCATCGCGTCGAGCGAGATCAGCCTCGAGGCCGTGGTTCACGAGGTGGGTGGTCACGAAGGCGAACAGGATCAGGCCGGTCGTCAGCCGCAGCCGGCGACGCACCCACGGTGGCCCGCGCCGTGACGGGAACGCCATTGGTTTCACTATACCCGGCGCGCGGCCGGGCCGGCGGCGCGAGGGGCGGCCGGACGGCGACGCGGGCAGGGCGGCGCGCCTAGCGGCCGCGGAAAGTCGGGGCGCGCTTCTCGGAGAACGCCCGCACGCCCTCCGCGAAGTCCTCCGTGTGGCCGCTCTGCGCGATCGCCTGGCTCTCGTTTTCCATCTGCGTCTCGAGGCTCTCGGTCGTCGAGAGGTGCAGGAGCCGCTTGCCTCGCCCGAAGGCCAGCGTCGGTCCTGGGCGAGCTCCGCCGCCAGCGCGCGCACGGCGGCGGAGAACTCCGCGTCGGGCACGGCCGCGTCGCGAGCCCCACTCCACGGCTTCCTTCGCGGTGAGGACGCGGTTCGTGTAGAAGAGCTCCACCGCGCGCCGGATGCCGCAGAGGCGCGGGAGCCAGTAGGTCGAGGACCCGTCGGGCGTGGCCCCGATGCGCGAGTAGGCCATCGGTGAACCGGGCCGACTCGGCGGCGATCACGAGGTCGCCCGCCAGCGCGAGCGACGAGCCCGCCGCCGGCGGCCACGCCGTTGACGGCGGTGATCACCGGCTTCGGCGTCCGGACCAGCCGCGAGACCGTGCCGTGGATGAAGGTCGTCAGCTCCTTGAGGAGGACGCCGATGCGCGGCAGGCTCTGCGTGAAATCCTTGACGTCCCCGCCGCCGCAGAAGGCCTTTCCCCGCGCCGGTGATCACGATGCAGCGCACGGCAGGGTCCTCATCGACCTCGAGCACGGCGCCGAAGAGCTCCCGCGCGAGCGTGAGGCTGAGCGCGTTGTACGCCTCCGGGCGGTTCAGCGTGATGGTCGCGATTCCCTGGGCGACATCGAGGGTGATCGTCTCGTGGGGCATCGGTCTCTCCTCGCTGGGTCGAAGCCCCGCCGCGGCGCCGAGCCGTCGAGCGGCGCCGGGATCCGACCCCGATGGTGCGGCAGATTCTGCCACGCGCGCGGCGCCGGCCGCCAGCCTGTGAGGCGCGAGGAACTCCGGTAGAATGAGTGCTGTGACCCAGCGCCTCACCTGGATGGTGGCCGTCGGCCTCGTCGTGGGGCTCCTCGTGCTCGGGGGCATCGTCTCGATCCGCGTCGACGTCCACCCGCCGCGCTGGGCGGCGGCGGAGTTCTGGACGAACGCGCCGAAGGACGGGCCGCTCCAGCCCGCGTTCCAGCTCTGGGTGGACCTCGCCAAGGCGGCGCGGCCTGCCGTCGTCAACGTCAGCACCCAGGCGCACGTCTCCGACCCGCGCGCGGACTTCTTTCGCCGCTTCTTCGAGGGCGGCCCCCCGGCAGCAGCCCCCGGTCGAGGCCTCGGCTCCGGCTTCATCATCTCCTCCGACGGCTACGTGCGTGACGAACAACCACGTCGTGGCGAGCGGCGGCGACATCGTCGTCGCCTGTCCCGCGGGCACCGAGCACGCCGCGCGCGTCGTCGGCACGCGATCCCCGACGGACCTCGCGCTCCTGCAGATCGACGCCGCGACCCTGGCCGTGCTCCCGCTCGGCGACTCCGATCGCCTGCGAGGTCGGGGAGCCCGTGATGGCGATCGGCAACCGCGTTCGGACTCGACCAGACGGTGACGCACGGGGATCGTGAGCGCCAGGAGCGCTTCATCGGGAGCGGGCCGTACGACGAGTTCGTGCAGACCGACGCGTCGATCAGCCCGGGCAGCTCCGGCGGGCCGCTCCTCGACAGCTGCGCGGCGCCGTCGTCGGCATCAACAGCGCGATCTTCTCCCAGTCAGGCGGGTCCATCGGCATCGGCTTCGCGATCCCGATCAACCTCGCGAGGACGGTCCTGCTCCAGCTGCGGGACCGCGGCGCGGTGGTCCGAGGCTGCCTCGGGGTCGGCGTCCGACCGGTCACGCCGGAGGCAGCCGGAGGCCGCCCGGTCTGAAGGACAGAAGGGCGTCGCTCATCGACAGCGTCGTCGAGGGCTCCCGGCCGAGAGGCCGGCGTCAGAAGGCGACGTCGATCGTCGCCGAACGATCAGGCCGTCCAGGCGCCGCAGGGGCTAACCGCGTCGCATCGTCGGGACGGCGCCGGGCACGCGCGCGTGCAGCTCTCGCTCATCCGCAGGGGAAGTCGACTCCAGCTGCCCGTGGGCTCGGCCGCCTGCCCGACCGGCGCTGAGAGACGGCTATCCGGCGCGCGGCCAGCGCGCGCCGGACCGAGGAAAACTGTGGTCCCAGGCATGGACACCCTCACCGGAGCTCTTGCCGACATGCCCGAACCGGGGCTTCACCGGAGCCTTCACGGTGGCCGGGGACGGGCTGCGGATCACGGACACCGCCCGCGTCGAAAAAACCTTATTACGTAACTGG
>ERZ1370068.428-contig-10387_pt1 | contig 46847 bp, 50 predicted proteins | sample MGYA00561227_ERZ1370068 | MGnify/ENA primary metagenome ERZ1370068 (study PRJEB38410, sample SAMEA6850437) | metagenome | study: Metagenomic assessment of the ecological functions of the soil: analysis of the soil microbiota associated with the... | reverse complement strand
TCGGTATGCCTTCGTTCAGTTACGTACTAAGACGGCAGATGATGCTCGTCTTCTTTTTCGGAATGGGCGTTTCGATGCTGCTGGTGGCCGTGCACGCGCAACGCCTGGGAGCTCGCGGCGGCGCTGACGCTCATGGGCGCGTTCTCGTCGATCTACCATCCGGTCGGCATCCCGATGCTGGTCCGCGGCACGACGCGTCCGGGTCTCGCGATCGGCGTCAACGGTCTCGCCGGGAATCTCGGCGTGGCGCTCGCCGCCGTGACGACCGGTCTTCTCGTGAAATACATCGGCTGGCGCGCGGCGTTCGTGGTGCCGGCGTTCCTCGCGATCGCCTGCGGCGTGCTGTTCGCCCGCGTCGCGCCGCGCGAGACTGGCGCCGCCGTCGCATGGCGCGCAGGCACCCGCCGCGCCAGGCGCGGCGCCGCTCGCGCGCATCTTCGCGGTCATGACGATGGCGGCGATCGCGTCGAGCCTGCTGCTTCAACCTCACGACCAACGGCAACGGCCAGCTCCTGCGCGAACGCGCTCGCCGGCATCGTCGAAGATCCCGCGCTGCTGGGTGCGCTGCTCGCGTGCGTCTACGTCGTCGCGTCCTTCGCGCAGGTCGCCATCGGTCTTCTCATCGACCGGTATCCGCATCAAGCGACTCTACCTCGGCGTCGTGGCGCTCCAGGCGCCGCTCTTCATCGGCCGCCGCGAGCGCGAACGGCTGGGCGCTGTTCGCGCTGCAGGTGGCGTTCATGATCGCGGTCTTCGGCGCCATTCCGTTCACCGACGCGATGATCGTGCGCTTCGTCGACGACCGGATTCGCTCGCGCGTGAGCGGGCATGCGCCTCTTCGTCTCCTTCGGCGTGAGCTCGGCGGCGGTCTGGCTGCTGGGACCGGTCGTCAAAGCGGCCGGTTTCGGTGCGCTCCTGTGGTCGATGGCCGCAATCGCGGTCGCTCACGCTGCTGCGCGATCGCCGCTGCTGCCGTCGGCGCGGCGCGCCGCGGGTCAGCGCGCCGTCGGCGCCGCCGCCGCAATCGCATCGCGCAGCAGACTGAAGACGCCGGGCGCCGCGGCGATCACGTCTTTCGTGCGCAGGAACTCGAGCCCGCCCGCGAAATCGCCGACGCGTCCTCCGGCCTCGACCACGAGCAGCGCGCCGGCCGCGACATTCCACGGATTGAGACCCATTTCCCAGTAGCCATCGAGCCGGCCCGAGGCGACGTAAGCGAGGTCGAGGGCCGAGGCGCCGCCGCGGCGAATGCCGGCGCACTTCGGGATCATCGCGTTCAGCACCGGAAGGTACGCGGCCAGCCGTGCGCTGCCGTGCGCCGGCATCACCGTGCCGACCAGCGCCTCCTCGATGCGCACGCAAGTCGACGCGCGGATCGGCGTGCCGTTCAACTGCGCGCCCTTGCCCTTGATCGCCGTGAAGAGATCGTCGTGGACGGGGTCGAGGACGACGGCATGGGTGACCTCGTTGCCGTGCGTGAGCGCGATCGATACCGCGTAGTACGGGTAGCCGTGCCGGAAATTGACGGCGCCGTCGAGCGGATCGACGATCCATTTCGAGCGTGTTCTTGGCTGGCGCGGTTCCCGCCGACGATCTGGCTCACGATCTCGCCCGCTTCCTTGCCGACGATCGCGTGCTCGGGATACGCGGCGCGCAAGCGTCGCGATCATCGCGTTCTCGGCCTCGGTGTCGGCGTTGCACGACGATGTCGGCGTGGTCCGCCTTCGCGTGCGCCGGCCGGCGCTTGAGGTCGCGCGAAACGTCGACGAGCACCGACGCGGCACGGCGGGCGGCATGAATCGCGACGGCGAGGATCGGATCTCTGTGCGTAATGCGGCAGTCCGGGCGCGGACTTGGTCGAGCGCTGGCGTCACTGCGGATGTAGCGCCAGCCGACCTGCAAGCGCCTCGAATGCCAGCGGCAATCCAGCCGACTTTTGACCCTGAGCATCATGCCACCGTCTTCATGCTCGAGATTGTGGCAGTGAAAGAGATGTAGGTTTGCTCGCCGGCGAACGGCATGCGTCGGAAGTCGATTGCGACCTTCACGCGATTCACCCGGGCCAGACGAGCACCGTGTCCTTCCAGCCGAGGTCCGTTGCCAGCCGCCCGTCGCTTGTCGACCATCGAGCGCGGCGATCATGTCCGGGGCTCGGTCTCGCGCTCGAGTACCTGGAACTGGAACCCGTGCAGGTGCATCGCATGCGGCATGCTCGTGTGAGTAGTTGCGGATCAGCCACGTCTCGACGCGTGTTGCGTGGCGACGACGATCGGGCGTCGGCCGTCATCTCGTACACGCGGTCGTTGATCCGCCAGCGTTCCTGGCGAATCCGAGCCGCAGCGGACGCTCGTCGGCGGCGGCAAGCGGCGTCGCGCGGCGCGAAGCCGCACGGGAAGCGGCAGGCGCGGCGGCGCCGCGTGGCGCGAATTCGAAACTGCAGCAGTTGCAGCCGCGGCGCCGTCGGCGACACGTGCGCGATGCCTGCTGCCGAGACTTCGCCGGAACGCGCATGTCGTGGGTTTCGCGACGCGGCGCGACGCCGCTTCGGCAGGCGTCTGCGGGAATTCGATGCATCGGGTCGAAGGCGGACTTTCGAGCAGGACGTAGCCGCCGACGGGCAATGCCGGCGAAATCCACCAACACGTCGATGCGTTCAGCCGGCGACACGAGATCTCGGTGCACGAGGTTGCGCGCGCTCGAGCAGGCCCGCCATCGGTGCCGAGCAGCAGGAACGGCATCGCTGCGCCGTCGTCGCGGCGAAAGGCAGACCGGAAATTCCGGGCGTTGCTGGCGTTGAGTACACGGAATCGGTACCGACGCCCTGTCACGTCGAGGTACGGGCCGCGGCGTGAAGTTCACCAGTCACCTCGTCGCCGTACCAACCGAGCTGCTGCGTCCTCGCTGGACGGCAGAGTATCGGTGGCGCGAATGCGCGTGCGGCGATCCTGCAACACCAGCCCGGAATCTCTGTCTCTCCCGGCACGACGAGAGCGCGGCGCGCAGCTTTCGGTTCGTCGTCATCCTCGACGGCGATGAGCCTGAACAATCCGCGGTAGGTCTGCGCGGCCGTGGCGCCATGCGGATGCGGGTGATACCAGTAGACCGGCGCGGTTGCGGACTGAGTGCGTAGTCGAAGCTCTTGCCGGGTTCGATCAGGTGTCGCCGTTGCCGTCGTTGGCGGTGTCCATCGTGAGGCCATGCCAATGGACCACCGTCGGTCGCAGGCTGTTTCTCGAGCGATCGCACGCGTTCGCCGGTGCGAACGACGAGCGTGGGATCGACGTAGTCGCGCCCGTCGGACCGCGCGGCGAACGCGAGCGCGCCGTCGCTGCCGTGGTACGGCGCGCAGGACCACTGGGCGTCCGCGGCGCGAGGCGCCCCATCCGCCGTCGCCGCGGGGTACTGCAGCGGTGTGTCGAATGGGCTCGGGTTGCGCACAGTTCTGCCGGCGGCGTCCGCCCGCCTCGGGTAAATCCCGCGGTGAGGCGCCGGCGCCAGCGCGGCAAGGTTGCGGAGAGGCGTCGGCGTCGCAATTGCTTCCGCGCGGGCGGTCAGTGAATGGCGACGCCCCAGGGCAGCGTAACCGGGATTTCCGCGATCTTCTTGTTGGTGAGTGTGTCGATCACCGCGACCGCGTTGGACCGGCCGCAGGCGACGTAGAGCTTCGTCCCATCCGGCGTCAGCGCCATGTTCCACGGGCGGCTGCCGACGGGGATCTTCGGCGACGATCGTGTTGGTCGCGGTGTCGATCACCTGCACCGTGCCCTCGCCGCCCGACGACACGTAGACGCGCTTGCCGTCCGGATGGACGGTGACGCCGTTCGGAACGGCTGCCCGCCTTGATGCGCGCGATGACCTCGTGCGTCGCCGACGTCGAACACGTTGACGGTGTCCGCATTTTCGACGGCGACGTACGGCGCGGCTGCCGTCGGGCAGAAAGCCGATGCCGCGCGGGCGATCGCCGACCTTCGACCGACTTGATCACCTGCGCGCTTGGCCACATCGACGATGTCGACGCTGTCCGCTTCCTCGGCTGCTGACGTAGAGCCATTTGCCGTCGGGGCTGAACACGGCATGCTCCGGATTCTTGCCGCGCATCTTGATGCGCTGCGATCGATCTTGCGCGACGCCGTGTCGATCAGCAGCACCTGGTCGTTCTCCTCGATGGCCGCGGCGATCGCATTTGCCGTCCGGGCGAGAGATAGATGGCTTCGGGAGAATCGCCCGAGCGGAACGTGTCGCGATCACCGTCGCGCTTGGCCGGGTCGACGACCACCAGGGCATTGGCGGCCTGGTCGCTCAGGTACAGCCGCGAGCCGTCGGCGGACACCGCAATGCCCGCGGGCCTTCTTGCGCGAGCTTGAGCGTGGCCGGTGACCTTGTCCGTGGCCGTGTCGATGAGGGAGACGTCCCCGGACCCTTCATTGGGCACATAGGCGGTCGGCGCGGCGACGCCCGCCGATGCGAAGGCGAACCATGCGATCGCGCGACGGAGACGATACCAATACATATCTTTGTGACCTCGGTTCCGCGTTGCCATGGCGTGCATCGTGACGGCGAAGCACTCTCGATTATGCTATACGATCCAGCTCGCGCGCCTCTCGCCCAAATGCGAGTCTCTCGACGCCGCCGCTCGCCGCTCGAAGACCGCCATCGTCCCGCATTGGGCGATAGCGGTCGCTCGTCATCGCGCAGTTCGCGTGGGGCTGGTGGATGCAGGAGATTCCGAAACAGCCGGTGGGTCCGCGCGTCGAAGCATTCAATCTCCACAAGTCGGTCGGCATGACGATCCTCGCCCTGATGGTGATCCGCATCCCTGTGGCGGTTCGGCCATCGTCCTCCGCAACTCCCGCGCTGCCCTCCTGGCAGGCGGCTGCCGCGCCGCCTCACCCATTTCGCGTTGTATGTCCTCCTCGTCATCCACCCGCTCTCCGGCTATCTCGGTTCCGAATTCAGCGGTTACCCGGTCAAGTATTTCGGAATGACGCTGCCGAGCTGGGGCGGGAAGAACGACGCTGCAAGGATTTCCTGAGCGGCATGCATCTCGCGACCAGGCTGGGCCATCGCCGCCGCGGTCGGGCTGCACGTATGCGGCGCGCTGAAGCATGCGCTCGTCCATCGCGACGGGTTGCCCGCGCGGATGGGGATCGGGCGGAGCAGGAGGGTCTGACGATCCGACCGGACGCGCTTGCGCTCAGCCGGGCCGGGCGCTCGCGAGCAACTTCGCGGTCTCCTCGAACTTGCCCTCGCGGGCCATGTCGAGCGCCGTCATGCCGCGATTGTCGCGCAGCTCCGGGCGGCGCACCGGCATCGAGCAGCGACCTTCACCGTGCGGTCTTGCCGAAGCCGGCGGCCCGCATGAGCGCGGTCAGGTCGTTGTGGTAGATGCCGTTCGGATCGACGCCTTTCGACAGGAGGATCTTCACGACTCTCGGTGCGCACCTTCGCCGGCCGCGTAGGTCATGGCGTTCTTCTTGAGGCGGTCGACGGCATTGACGTCAGCGCCGCGGGCGAGCAGCGCCGTGACCATCTCCACCTGCCCGGCGAAGGCTGCGGCCATCAGTGGCGTAACGCCGTTCACGGCGGCGAGATTGACGTCGGCACCGGCGTCGAGCATGGTCTTTGCCATGCCGAGCTCGTTCCTCTTGAGCGCGATCAGCAGCGCCAGTTTCCCCAAGCCGATTGCGCGCGTTGACCGCGGCACCCTGCTTCAGCTCGCGGGCAAGCGCCGCAGAATCCGCATTGCGCGCCGCGAGCAGCAAGCGCGCGTTGACAGCTCAAGTCCTGCTCGGCGGCCTGCACGGGTATGTGCGCGCCCGAGGAACAGGAGCGGTCAACGCCGAGAGCCAATGCTGCGAAGGGCCGAAGCGCCATGGGTTCTGCTCAGCAATGACGATGTCGGAATCCTGGCGGCCGATTGCTGCGCCGCACCATGCCGCGACGGGGTTTTCATTTGGGTCCGATTCGACTATAACGCAACTCACGCCGATCCGGTCCGCGCCGACGGTTCGTCGCGCGATCGGCAATGCTTCGACTGCGGCAGTAATCACCAACACCCAGGGAGAAAACCATGTCCTGCAAGAGACGCACGATGCGCTGTGCCGCCCTGTCCGTTTTGCTGATCGCGAGCGCCGGAGTCGCTGCCCAGGAGGTGACCGGCGGTGCCACGACGACGGGCAAGGCGATGTCCGCGAGTCCCGTCGGTTTCGCAGGCGATGCTCGACGCCGCCGGCGCCGACGCCAAGAACTGGATTCATCCGAACGGCAGCTACGAGCAGACGCGCTACTACCCCGGCACCCAGATCAACGCCGGCAACGTCGGCAAGCTGAAGCCCGCGTTCGTGTTCCAGACCGCGGTGCTGGAATCGATGGAAACCGCGCCGATCGTCGTCGACGGCGTCGATGTTCCTGACGACGTCGTTCAACCACGTCTATGCGATCGACGCGGTGACCGGCGAGGAGTTCTGGCACTACAAGCACAAGCTCGGTCCGATCGTCACCGTCTGCTGCGGCAACAACAACCGCGGCGTCGCGATCGAGGGCGGCAAGCTGTTCATGGGCACGATCGACGCCAAGCTCGTCGCGCTCGACGCCAAGACCGGCAAGCTGCTGTGGGAAACGCAGATCGCCGATCCGGAGAAGGGCTACTCGGAAACGATGGCGCCCGCGGTCGTCGACGGCAAGGTGCTGATCGGCACCAACGGCGGCGAATACGGCGTGCGCGGCTTCGTCAAGGCGTTCGACGCCAACGGACGGCAAGCTGCTGTGGACGTTCTACTCGATCCCCGAAAAGGGTCACGAAGGCGTCTGGGACCCGAACGACGCCGACCGGCCGCGACATGCACCGCGACATCGCGGCGGAAAAGGCGGCCTTCGCGCAAGGACAGCTCGTTCTACCAGACGCTGGGCGGCGGCGTGTGGATGACGCCGGCCATCGACAAGAAGACCCGCACGGTGTTCTTCGTCGCCGGCAATCCGTCGCCGGACCTCTACGGCGCGATCCGTCCGGGCGACAACCTGTACACCAACTCGATGGTCGCGATCGACCTCGACAAGGGCACGTACAAGTGGCACTTCCAGTACATCGCCCACGACGTCTGGGACCTCGACGCGGTCAGCCCGCCGATCCTGACGCAGGCGAAGGACAAGAGCGGCAAGATGGTCGACGTCGTGATCCACGGCGGCAAGACCGGCCACATCTACGTGCACGAGCGCAACACCGGCAAGCTGATCCGCTTCTCCGAAGCGATGATTCCGCAGGAGAACATGTGGGTGCTGCCGACCAAGGCCGGCGCGCGGATGCTTCCGGGCGCCAACGGCGGCGTCGAGTGGTCGCCGATGGCGGTCAATCCGAAGACGCGGCTGGCCTATGCGGCGAACCTGCATCAGCCGATGACCTACCACGTCGAGGAATCGCCCTATCCCGGCGGCAAGCTGTGGCTGGGCGGCGCGTTCAAGACGATCCCGAGCGAAGAGCAGTGGGGCCGGCTCGTCGCGGTCAACCTCGACACCGGCAAGGTCGCCTGGGGCGTGAAGACGCCGCAGCCGCTGATCGGCGGCGTGCTCGCGACGGCCGGCGACCTCGTGTTCAACGGCGAGGCGAACGGCTGGTTCAAGGCGTACGACGCGACGAACGGCAAGGAGCTCTGGAAATACAACTGCGGCGCGGGCGTCAACGCGCCCGCGGTCTCGTACATGGTCGGCGGCAAGCAGTACGTCGCCGTCGCCGCCGGGCGGCAACAACCAGATCGACGCCAAGCGCGGCAACAGCGTGTTCGTGTTCGCGCTGCCCTGATCCGCATCTGACTCCAAGTCGCGGCCACTCCGCTCGCGGGGTGGCCGTTTTTTGTCCTGCCTGCCTCGATCGACATGCGAAACCCGATCCGCGGCTCGGCATCGCCCTGATCGCTTGCTGTGCATTGCCGCCGCTCCCGCCATTCGCGCAGATGCGACGCGGCCGCAGATGGCTGCGGCGAAGCAAAGGCGGAGCCCTGCTTCGCCTGCCACGGCCCGAACGGCAACTCGACCAATCCGGAGTTTCCGATCCTCGCCGGGCAATCCTGGCGCTACATCTACATCCAGCTCAAGGATTTCAAGGAAGGACGCCGCAGCGACCCGGTGATGTCGCCGATGGCCGCCGACCTGTCGCGCGACGACATGATCGCGCTCGGCAACTTCTTCGCTGCGCAGAAGCCGGCGCCGATCGCATTCAAGGCGGACGGCGCGCGGGTCGCGGCGGGCAGGAAGATCTCCGACGCGGTGCTGTGCCCGATGTGCCATCTCGGCGGCTTCGTCGGCCAGAACGAGATTCCGCGGGTCGCCGGGCAGTATCCGCAGTACATCCGGAAGCAGCTGCAGGATTTCAAGGCGCAGGCGCCGCACCAACGACGCCGGCAACATGACGAGCGTCGCGCGCACGCTGTCCGACGAGGACATCGAGAACCTGTCTCACTACATCGCCAATCTCAACTGAGTCCGACGCTGCGTGCCGCGCTGTGCGCGCGACGACGCGCTGCAGCGCAATGGCGCGCCTGGCGTCCGATTGAAGTCGCCCGCCGGCGGATTATGATGGCTGCCCCTGCGCCGCTCATGTCGCTCGCCGCCGCGGCGCCCCCACGAAGGAGGCACGATGCCCGTCACGCTTTCGCTCACCGTCAACGGCAAGAAGGTCACCGCGGACGTCGATTCGCGCACGCTGCTGGTCGATTTCCTGCGCAACGACCTCGGGCTCACCGGCACGCACGTCGGTTGCGACACCGGGCAGTGCGGCGCGTGCACCGTGCACCTCGACGGCAACGCGGTCAAGGCCTGCACGATCCTCGCCGCGCAGGCGCAACGGCGCCGACGGTCGCTGACGATCGAAGGACTCGCCGCCGCCGACGGCACGATGCATCCGATGCAGGCGGCGTTCAAGGAATGCCACGGCCTGCAATGCGGCTTCTGCACGCCGGGCATGGTGATGAGCGCGATCGACCTCGTGAACCGCCATCCGAAGGCGCCGACGAGCAGACGATCCGCGAAGAGCTCGAAGGCAACCTCTGCCGCTGCACCGGCTACCACAACATCGTCAAGGCGGTGCAGCAGGGCGCCGCCGCGATGGGCAAGTAGGAGAGCGCGATGGGTGCCAACGAGCACGGCGTCATCGGCGCAGTCGGTCCGCCGCAAGGAGGACTACCGCTTCCTCACCGGCGCCGGCCAGTTCACCGACGACGTCACGATCCGCCGAACCAGACGCACGCGTACTTCCTGCGCTCGCCGCACGCGCACGCGAAGATCCGCAAGATCGACACGGCGAAGGCGAAGGCGCGCGCCGGGCGTCGTCGCGATCTTCACCGGCGCCGATCTCGACGGGCGTCAACGGCCTGCCCTGCGGCTGGCTCATCACCGGCACCGACGGCAAGCCGATGAACGAGCCGCCGCATCCGGTGCTGGCGCAAGGCAAGGTCCGCTACGTCGGCGACCAGGTCGCGCTGGTGATCGCGGAAACGCCGGACCAGGCGAAGGACGCCGCCGAGCTGATCGACGTCGATTACGACGTGCTGCCGGCGGTCGTCAACTGCGTCGACGCGCTGAAGCCGGGCGCGCCGCAGATCCACGACGGCGCGCCGGGCAACAAGTGCTACACGTGGGCGCTGGGCGACAAGGCGGCGGTCGACGCCGCGTTCGCCAAGGCCGCGCACGTGACGAAGCTCGACATCGTCAACAACCGGCTCATCCCGAACGCGATCGAGCCGCGCGCGGCGGTCGCGTCGTACAGCCGCGCCGACGACGAGCTACACGCTCTACGTCACCAGCCAGAACCCGCACGTCGAGCGGCTGCTGATGACGGCGTTCGTGCTCGGCCTGCCCGAGCACAAGGTGCGCGTGATCGCGCCCGACGTCGGCGGCGGCTTCGGCTCGAAGATCTACCTGTACGCCGAAGAGACGGCGATGGTGTGGGCGTCGAAGCGCGTCAACCGCCCGATCAAGTGGGCGGCCGAGCGCAGCGAAGCGTTCCTCTCCGACGCGCACGGCCGCGATCACGTGACGCACGCCGAGCTCGCGCTGCGACAAGGACGGCAAGTTCCTCGCGATGCGCGTGCACACGACCGCGGCGATGGGCGCGTACCTGTCGACGTTCGCGTCGTGCATTCCGACGATCCTCTACGCGACGCTGCTCGCCGGCCAGTACACGACGCCGGTCGATCTACTGCGAAGTGACCGCGTCGTTCACCAACACCGCGCCGGTCGACGCCTATCGCGGCGCCGGGCGGCCCGAGGCGACCTACGTCGTCGAGCGGATCGTGCATCAGGCGGCGCGTCGACCTCGGCATCGCGCAGGACGAGATCCGCCGGCGCAACTTCATCCGCACGTTCCCGTACCAGACGCCGGTCGCGCTGCTCTACGACACCGGCGACTACGACGCGACGCTCGACGAAGCGATGAAGATGGCCGACGTCAGCGGGTTTCCCGGCGCGCAAGGCCGAAGCCGCGAAGCGCGGCAAGCTGCGCGGCATCGGCTACGCGTCGTACATCGAGGCCTGCGGCATCGCGCCGTCGAACGTCGCCGGCGCGCTCGGCGCGCGCGCGGGCCTGTTCGAGGCGGGCGAGGTCCGCGTCCATCCGACCGGCAGCGTGACGGTGTTCACCGGCTCGCACAGCCACGGCCAGGGCCACGAGACGACGTTCGCGCAGGTCGTCGCGGCGCGGCTCGGCATCCCGATCGAGAACGTCGACATCGTCCACGGCGACACGGGCCGCGTGCCGTTCGGCATGGGCACGTACGGCTCGCGCTCGCTCGCGGTCGGCGGCACGGCCATCGTCAAGGCGCTCGACAAGATCATCGCCAAGGGCAAGAAGATCGCCGCGCACCTGCTCGAAGCGGCGGAGACCGACATCGAGTTCAAGGACGGCAAGTTCACCGTCGCCGGCACCGACCGCAGCAAGACGTTCGGCGAGATCGCGCTCGACCGCGTACGTGCCGCACAACTATCCGCTCGACAAGCTCGAGCCGGGCCTGAACGAGACGGCGTTCTACGATCCGACGAACTTCACGTTCCCGGCCGGCACGCACATCTGCGAGGTCGAGATCGATCCCGACACGGGCGTCGTCGAGGTCGTCAGCTTCTCCGCGTGCGACGACTTCGGCAACATCATCAATCCGATGATCGTCGAAGGCCAGGTGCACGGCGGCGTGACGCAGGGCATCGGCCAGGCGCTGCTCGAGAACTGCGTCTACGACAAGGAGAGCGGCCAGCTCCTGACCGGCAGCTACATGGACTACGCGATGCCGCGCGCCGACGACGTGCCGTCGTTCAAGGTCGGCACCAAGGTCACGCCGTGCACGCACAATCCGCTCGGCGCCAAGGGCTGCGGCGAGGCGGGCGCGATCGGCGCGCCGGCGGCGCTGATGAACGCCGTGCACGACGCGCTCGCGCGCGTCGGGCGTCAAGCATCTCGACATGCCGGCGTCGCCGCATCGCGTGTGGCAGCGCGATCCAGTCGCGCGAAGCACGCCTAGAGGAGACGACCATGTACGCATTCGAACTGCACACGCGCGAAGACGGTCGCCGACGCCGCCGCGGCGCTCGCCAAGATCCGGCGGCAAGGCGCTGGCCGGCGGGCAGAGCCTCGTCGGCGCGATGAAGCTGCGCCTCGCGCAGCCCGGGCACGCTCGTCGATCTGTCGCGGCATCGCCGAGCTCGAAGGGCATCAAGCAAGGACGGCGACGCGATCGTCATCGGCGCGATGACGCGCCACGCCGAGGTCGCGGCGTCCGCGGTCGGTCAAGAGCGCGATTCCGGCGCTCGCGGCGCTCGCCGAGGGCATCGGCGATCGCCAGGTGCGCAACATGGGCACGCTCGGCGGCTCGATCGCCAACAACGATCCGGCGGCCGACTGGCCCGCCGCGGTGGTCGCGCTCGGACGCGCACGGTGATCACCAACAAGCGCAGGATCGCGGCCGCACGATTTCTTCAAGGGCATGTACGAGACGGCGCTCGCCGCCGACGAGATCATCACTGCGGTGAGCGTTCCCGGTGCCGAAGAAGGCCGCCTACGTCAAGTTCCCGAATCCCGGCGTCGCGCTTCGCGCTGGTCGGCGTCTTCGTCGCGCAGACGGCAGACGGCAGTCGCGCGTCGCGGTCACGGGCGCGGCGCCTTCGGCGTTCCGCGTCGAAGCCGCTCGAGGACGCGCTCGCGAAGACGCTTCACCGCCGATGCCGCGAAGGCGCGTGAAGATCGACGCCAGCGGGCTCAACGCCGACCTGCACGGCTCGCCGGAGTATCGCGCGCACCTGATTGCCGTGCTGGCGTCGCGCGCGGTCGGCCGCCGCCGGCTAACGCACGCGCTTTGCTGCGCGGTCGGTGGCACGACTGCCGCGTGCCGCCCGATCTTTTGCCCATGACCGCCGCGCTCCTGCCTCAGCTTCCGACTCCTTCCCAGCTCGATCGACGACGCTCTGACCTTGCTCGACCGCGCACGACTACGTCGCCGACCGCCGCCTCGCGACCAGCGCGTCTTCCTCGCGCTCGAAGATGCGGCCGCCCGCTGTTCCTCGAAGGCGAGGCGGGCGTCGGCAAGACCGAGATCGCCAAGGTGCTCGCGCAGGCGCTCGGCAGGAAGCTCGTCCGGCTGCAGTGCTACGAAGGGCTCGACATCGCGTCCGCGGTCTACGAATGGAACTACCCGCGGCAGATGATCGAGATCCGGCTCGCCGAAGTCGGCCGGCGGCGTCGATCGCGACGCGCTCGCGCACGACATCTTCACGCCGCGCTTCCTGCTGAAGCGGCCGCTGCTGCAGGCGCTCGCGCCCGACGACGGCGTGCGCGCCGGTGCTGCTGATCGACGAGCTCGATCGCACCGACGAGCCGTTCGAGGCCTATCTGCTCGAAGTGCTGTCCGACTTCCAGGTCACGATTCCCGAGCTCGGGCCGATCCGCGCGGCCGACGCCGCCGGTCGTCGTCATCACGTCGAACCGCACGCGCGAGATCCACGACGCGATCAAGCGGCGCTGCCTCTATCACTGGGTCGACTATCCGGACGCGCTGCGCGAGCTCGCGATCGTCCGCCGCAAGTGTCCGCAGGCGCCGGAATCGCTGGCGCGCGAGATCGTCGCGTTCACGCAGCGGCTGCGCGCGATGGACCTCTTCAAGGCGCCGGGCATCGCCGAAACGCTCGACTGGGCCGAGGCGCTGATCGCGCTCGATCGCGTCGCGCTCGATCCGCAGACCGGTCGCCGACACGCCGGGCGTGCTGCTCAAATACCAGGACGACGTCGGCGCGCTCGGCCCCGAGGTGGCGGCGAAGCTCGTCGCCGAGGTCGCAGGCGGAGGGCATCCGGCTGTGACGCTCGCGCGGAATCGCGGCGCGGCGATCGGCGCGCTGCTCGCGCCCAAGGGCCGCCTCGCCGAGAACGTCGCTGCACTTCGTCCGCGTGCTGCGCGCCGCCGGCTTGCCGGTCGGCCCGGCGCAGGCGCTCGACGGCGCTCGCAGGCGGTCGAGGCGGTCGGCCTCGCCAATCGCGACGATTTTCGCGCGGCGCTGGCGGCAGTGCTCGTGTCGCGGCACGAGCACCTGCCGCTGTTCGAGCAGGCGTTCGATCTCTTCTGGCGCAACCCGAAGCTGCTCGAGAAGCTGATCGCCGTCGCTGCTGCCGACGCGTCTATCGGACGCGGCGGCGAGCAGACGCCGCCGCCCGAGCTTCCCGGCGCGCATCGCGCAGGCGATGCTGCCGCCGATGCGGCCCGAACGCCGCAGCCGAGACGACGACGAGGTCGATCTCGATGCCGCGTTCACGATGTCGCCGCGCGAGGTGCTGCAGCAGCAAGGACTTCGCGACGATGACCGCCGAGGAGCTTGGCGCAGGTGCAGGCGATGCTCGCGCGCCTGCGGCTGCCGCTGCCCGAGCTGCCGATGCGCCGCACGACGCGCCGCGCAGCGCGGACACCGCGATCGACCTGCGCGCGACGCTGCGCCGCGACGACCGGCGCCGCGGGCACGCTGTCGCCGCTCGCGCTGGCGCGCGCGCGCAGCGGCGCACGCCGCCGCTCGTCGTGCTGTGCGACATCTCGGGCTCGATGGACCGCTATGCGCGGATGCTGCTGCACTTCCTGCACGCGATCACCAACGACCGGCGACCGCGTGCACGTGCTGCTGTTCGGCACGCGGCTCACCAACATCACGCGCCATCTCGCAGCATCGCGACGTCGACGTCGCGCTCGCGCGCGTGACCACGGCGGTCGTCCGACTGGGCCGGCGGCACGCGGATCGGCGCTGCCTCGACGAATTCAATCGCCGCTGGTCGCGCCGGCTGCTCGGCGCAGAACGCCGTCGTGCTGCTGATCAGCGACGGTCTCGACGCCGACGCGCGGCGAGGAGCTCGGCTGCGAGACGGAGCGCCTGCACAAGTCCTGCCGGCGGCTCGATCTGGCTCAATCCGCTGCTGCGCTACGCAGGCTTCGAGGCGCGGCCCGGCCGGCATCCAGCGCGATGCTGCCGCACGTCGACGATTTCCTGCCGGTGCACAATCTCGACAAGCCTTGACGGCAGCTTGCGGCAGCGCTCGAGCGTCCCGCAGCCGCGCGTGGCGCGCCGGAACGCCGCTGCGAACCGGACGCACTGAGGGCCCGCCATGGAGATGACCAGCACGCGCAACGTCCCGCGCGCCGGTAGCGACCGTGTGGGCGGCGCTCAACGATCCTGCGGTCCTCAAGGACTGCATTCCCGGCTGCGAGACGATCGAGCCCGACGGCGAAAACGCCTACCGGATCGCGCTGGCGGCGCGGATCGGGCCGGTCGCGGCGAAATTCGCGGGCCGGATGCAGCTTGCCGACATCGATCCGCCGCAACGGCTACACGCTGTCGTTCGACGGGCAGGGCGGCGCCGCCGGTTTCGCCAAGGGCGACGCGAAGGTATCGCTCGCGCCGCGCCGAGAACGGCGCGGCGACCGCGCTGTCCTATACGGTGAAGGCGCAGGTCGGCGGCAAGATCGCCCAGATCGGATCGCGGCTCGTCGACGGCGCGGCGCAAAAGCTCGCCGACGATTTCTTCGCGCGCTTCTCCGAGCGCGGTCGCGGCGAAGAGGCGGCTGGCGCCGGTGCCGGCGCCAGTCGCGCCTGCGCCGCGAAGCGGCCGTGGGTGCGCTACGTGGCCATCGCGATCCTGGTGGCGCGATCGTCGCGTATCTGCTCTTGCGCTGGACAAGGATAGCAGATGTCGGCGGCGCGCAGGCGCCGTCCGATCGGGAGCGACCATGGACAGCGTCGATCTCGAAGTCCTGAAACGGTGCGCCGATTGGCTTGACGCCGGCCGGCGCGTGCTGCTCGTCACCGTCGTCAAGACGTGGGGCAGCTCGCCGCGTCCGCCGGGCGCCATGCTCGCCGTGCGCGACGACGGCCTCGTCGAAGGCTCGGTGTCCGGCGGCTGCATCGAGGACGACATCGTCGGCCGCGTGCGCGCGCGACGGCATGACCGCGACGCAGCTGCGAGGTCGTGACCTACGGCGTGTCGGCCGACGAGGCGCGGCGCTTCGGCTTGCCCTGCGGCGGCACGATCCAGCTCGTGCTGGAGCCGCTGACGCGCGACTCGGGCATCCGCGACGCTGCTGCGCGCGATCGAAGGCGGCCAGCTCGTCGCGCGCCGGCTCGAGCTCGCGACCGGTGACGCGACGCTCGCGTCCGGCGCGCGCGATCGACGGCCTCGCCTTCGACGGCAAGGTGCTGACGACCATCCACGGCCCGCGCTACCGGATGCTCGTGATCGGCGCGTCGCAACTGTCGAAGTACCTCGCGCAGATCGCGCGTCGGCCTCGACTACCAGGTGACCGATCTGCGATCCGCGCGCGCGAGTACGACGGAGACGTGGGATGTCGCCGGCGTGCCGCTCGTGCGCGACGATGCCGGACGACACGGTGCTGGCGATGAAGCTCGACGAGCGCTGCGCGGTGATCGCGCTGACGCACGATCCCAAGCTCGACGATCATGGCGCTGATGGAGGCGCTGAAGTCGCCGGCGTTCTACGTCGGCGCGCTCGGCTCGCGCGCGAACAACGCCAAGCGCCGCGAGCGACTCGCGCGACTTCGACGTCACGCGACGACGAGATCGCGCGGCTGCACGGGCCGATCGGCCTTTACATCGGCAGCCGGACGCCGCCCGAGATCGCGATCTCGATCCTGGCCGAAGTCACCGCGGTGAAGAACGGCGTCGCGCTGCCCGAGATGTGCGACGATCGCCGTCGCGAAGGAGAAGCTCGCGCCCTCGGTCGCATGCGAGACGGAGTAGCGCCGATGCACTGGTCGCCTGCCGTAAGCAAACGACGCGATCCGGAGCGACTATGCAGCGACGTGGTTGCTGCACACCGACCTGCTTCATTGGAGATATCGACATGTTGCGTCGTCTTGCCCGTTTCCGTCGGTACTGTTGCCGGGACTCTCGCGATCGCCTCGGCGGCGATCGCCGCGCACGCTTGCCTGCGCCCGCCGTCGACGTCGCCAAGGCGTCCGACTGCCGGACCGCAGACGGCGGTGTTCGCGGGCGGCTGCTTCTGGGGTGTCGAAGCGGTGTTCCGGCACGTGGCGGGCGTTTCGCGCGCCGTGTCGGGTTACGCGGGCGGCACGACCAAGAAGCCAACCTACGAAATGGTGAGCAGCGGCACTGACCGGCCACGCCGAAGCGGTGGAGGTGACGTTCGATCCGGCCGCAGGTCTCGTACGGCCAGCTTCTCCGCGTGTTCTTCTCGGTCGCGCACGACCCGACGGAGCTCAACCGGCAGGGGCCGGACGTCGGCACGCAGTATCGCTCGGCGATCTTCTACGCCAACGCCGAGCAGCGGCGCGTCGCGGAGGCCTATATCGCGCAGCTCGGCGCCGCCAAGGCGTTCCCGAGCCCGATCGTGACGCAGGTGGCATCGCTGACGCGCGTTCTACCCGGCCGAGGCCTACCACCAGAACTACCTCGCCCTGCATCCGACGGAGCCCTACATCGTCTACAACGATCTGCCGAAGCTCGCAGGCGCTGAAGACGCAGTTCCCCGACCTGTACGCGAAGAAGTAGGGTGCTCGCCCGCCGACGGTCGGCGGGAGCACGGCGGGCGTCCTAGCCGACCGCGACCACGACGCTGCTGGCCTTGATCAGGACCTGCGCCTTCTTGCCCACGGCAAGACCCAGGTTTTCCGCCGAAGTCGCGCTGATGACGGCGACGACTTCGAGTCCCGGCGCGATCGAAACGATCACTTCGCAGCTGACCGGGCCTTTGACGATGTTCTTGACGGTTCCGGCGAAGTGATTGCGGGCGCTTGTCTTCATGTCGACTCCGTTGTTGATCGATTCGTTTGGGTTGAATGTGCCACAGGCGGCAGCCCAGGACCTTCACTTGTCGAAGCGCTGCCGCGCGGAATGGTGCGCAACAAGGATTTTAGCTTGCGGTCGACCGCCGCGTCCGGTCTTGCGCTCCAACGCGCGATAGCGCCGCACCAGCTCGACGCCGACCGGGGTCAGCGCCGAGCCTCCGCCGCGCTGACCGCCCGATGACGGTCTCGACCGCCGGCCGGACGAGGCACCGATTCGTTTCGTCGACCAGGAGCCATGCGCGGCGATACGACATGCCGAGCCTCTTGGCCGGACGATGTGATCGAGCCGGTCTCCTCGATGGCTTCGAGCAGCGCGACCTTTCCCGGGCCAATGGCCAAGCTCGGACTCGTGGCCGCGATCGCGAATGTGAAATCGGACGCTCGGGTTTCATCGGCGCTTTCACGCGCTACGCATAACCGACGCTTCGCTCGGTCGAACGACGACGGCCTTGACCAGCGCATAGAGCTTCCTGCCCGGTGCGAATCCCGAGCTGCCGGCAACGAACGGCGCGTGATGCGCGCGACGAGCGTCGACGCTGCCCACCGCGAGCTGCAGATCGACAGCCGGTCCGGCTCCCTTCGTCGATCGCCATTACCTGCGCCGGAAGCACGTTGAGTATGCTGATTTCGGTCGGCTTGCGCAAGCGCAAGCGACACGTCGCGCGCGTGATTCCGCGCCCGCACGCGCTCGCCGATCGGCATGCGTCGAGATGCGGCACGAAGAGCTCGCCGCCGTCGAACGCGAGCGTGGTCAGCTGATCTTCGGTCGATCGTGCGCCGCGACGCGCGTGTCGAGGACCGAGCCCGCCTCGTAGCGACCGGTCGCGGCTTCGAGATCGAGTCGGCCCATCACTTCGTCGACGTCGCCGACGCGCGAGGCACTTGCCGTCGGACAAGCGACCACGACCGTGTCGGCGAGCCGTGTGATCTCCGTGACCGAATGGCTGACATAGACGATCGGGATGTCGAGCTCGTCGCGCAGGCGCTCGATGTAGTCGAGGATCTCCGGTCTTGCGCGGCACGTCGAGCGCGGCGAGCGGCTCGTCCATGCAGCAGGATGCGCGGCTGCGCGAGCAGCGCGCGGCCGATCGCGACGCGCTGCTTTTCTCCGCCGGACAGCGTCCTGCGGCTTCCGGTGCAGCAACGCGCCGAGGCCGAGCAGCTCGACGACGCGCGCTTCGTCGATGAAGCGATCCTCGGGCGCGCGCAGCCGCTGGCCGTAGAGCAGGTTCGCTTCCACGTCCATGTGCGGAAACAGCAGCGCGTCCTGGAACACGTAGCCGACCCGGCGCTGCTCCGGCGGCAGGTCGATGCCGCCGCGCGGCATCGAACAGGACCGCATCGTTGATGCGAATCGAGCCGCGTCGCGGCGTCGCGATGCCGGCGATCGCATTGATGACGCTGGTCTTGCCCGAGCCGGAGCGGCCGAAGAGCCCGACGATCGGCGCCTCGGCGGAGAACTTGACGTCGAGGTCGAAAGGCGCCGAGCTGCTGCTCGATGTCAACGTCGATCATCGCCGTTGCGACTCGCGCGGCGCGGCGGGTGAGCCATTCGGAGGTCGCCAGCGCGACGATCGACAGCACGACCGCGATGATGCTGCAGGCGCAGCGCCTGCGCGTCGCCGCCGGGAACCTGCGTGAACGTGTAGATGGCCAGCGGCAACGTCTGCGGTCTCGCCGGGAATGTTGGAGACGAACGTGATCGTCGCGCCGAATTCGCCCGAGCCCGCGCGCGAACGACAGCAGCGTCCCGGTGATGATGCCCGGCAGCGCCGAGCGGCAGCGTGATCGACGCGAACACCCAGAGGCGCGAGCCGCCCAGCGTTCGCGCCGCGACTTCGAGCCGCTGGTCGATGGCCTCGATCGACAAGCCGGATCGCGCGCACCATCAGCGGAAAGCCCATGAGCGCCGAGGCGAGCGCCGCGCCGGTCCAGCGGAACGCGAACACGATCCCGAACCACTCGTCGAGCAAGCTGCCGATCGGGCCGCGCTTGCCGAACAGCACCAGCAGCGCGAAGCCGACGACGACCGGCGGCAGCACGAGCGGCAGGTGGACGATCGCATCGACCAGCGTCTTGCCGGGAAAGGAAAGCGCGCGCCAAGCCGTAGCGCGACGAGCGATCGCGATCGGCAGGCTGCAGACGACGCTGACGACGCGCGACGCGCAGACTCAGCGCGAGGATGCCGATTTCGTCCGGGCTGAGTCCCGGCATTGGCTATTGCGCCACGCCGAAGCCGTACTTTTCCCAGACCGCGCGCGCCGGCGCGGAGCGCAGGTAGTCGAGCAAGCGGCTTGGCCGCCGGCGACTTGCTGGATGCGAGCAGCGCGGCCGGATAGACGATCGGCGGATAGCTGTCCGGCGGAAACGTGTCGACGATCCTCACGCCCTTGTCGGACGAGCGCGTCGGTCGGAATACACGATGCCGAAGGGCGCTTCGCCGCGCGAAACCAGCGCCAGCGCCGCGCGCACGTTCTCGGCGCGCGCGACCTGCTTCTCGACGCTCGTCCAGACGCCCAGCTTCTCGAGCGCGCTCTTGCCGTACTTGCCGGCGGGCACGCTGTCGGGATTGGCCATCGCGAGCTTCTCCGTGCCCGAGCGCGGCGGCGAGACCGAAGTTCGGGCCGATCTTGAGCGTCGCGTTGCTCGACGCCGGCGCGATCAGCACGAGCGTGTTGCGCAGCAGATTGAACCGCGTGTCCGGCGCGAGCAGATTGCGCTGATCGACGTAGTCCATCCAGTCGAGGTCGGCGGAGATGAAGATGTCGGCGGGCGCGCCGGCCTCGATCTGCTTCGCCAGCGCGTTGCTGGCGCCGTACGAGACGATCACCTTGTTGCCGGTGCTGGCTTCGAACTGCTGCGCCTGCTCGTCCAGCGCCTCCTTGAGGCTCGCCGCCGCGAAGACGGTCACGTCCGCCGCCACGGCCTTCGAAGATGCGAACGTGAACGACAGGGCCAGAACGACTGAACGCAACGATCCCGGGTGGCCGGCGCATTTACCTGAATCTTCTGCGGAAACAGGAAGAGCGTAATATACAGGCGGCATATTCCGAGATTCGAACGCAAAGGAAAACCGCATGCCCAGCATGCCGATCGGCGCCGGGGCCCGTTCACGCTTGTAGTCTCGCCGGACCACCTCGCGAACCGCTTCAAGGGACGCGACGCTGCCTCCGGTGCTCGCGACGCCGGTCATGATCATGATCATGGAGAACGCGGCGCTCAACGCGATGAAGCCCTACCTCGGCCGCGGGCCAGAGCGCGCTCGGCACGCGTCGTCGACGTTCGCCATCTCGCCGCGACGCCGGTCGGACGCGTCGTCACGGGCGAGGCCGAGATCGTCAAGGTCGACGGGCGCCGCGTCGAGTTCACGATCCGCGCGCTGGACGGCACCGAAGTGATCGGAACGGGCACGCACGAGCGGGTCATCATCGACCTCGCCGCTTTCTCGAGCGGCTGAAAGCGAAGATGCGCTAGCGACGATGCGTTAGCCGGGACTTTCGCGGCTTCCCTGACGATCGCGCTAGCGAGCGGGTTCGCGGGGCAATCTGAACCCCAGCGCGATCAGCTCGTCGCGTACCTGCGGCATCGTCCAGCAGCGCGCAGAACGCGCGCGACCGGCCGGACGTTCCAGCCGCGCCGTCGGCACGACGAAGTCGTAGCGCTCTTCCTGCACCGGCGATGAATCCCAGGTCGTATTGCCGGGCGACGGTGTCGATCGCCACGCCCCAGTCGGCGCGTCCCTGCGCGCACGGCCGCCGCCACCGCGTTGTGCGACTTCGTCTGCATCGCCGTAGCCGGCGGGCCGCGCGTCGCCGAGCAGCTTGTCGATGATGATCCGCGTGCCGCTGCCGGCGTTGCGGTTGACCATCACGCAGTCCGGCTCGCGCGAGCGCCGCGGCGATCGCCTCGTCGGCACTCTTGCCCTCGAAGCGCGCATCGCCGCGCCGATACACGATGCCCTGCATGCGGCCGTAGCCCGGCACGAGCGACAGCGCGTCGGTCAGCAGCGGACGGTTGTACTCGCCGGTCGCCGGGTCCATGCAGATGGACGCCCGCGATATCGCACTCGCCGCGCTTGGCCGCCGCGAGGCCGCCCATGCTCCCGACGTACAGCGACTTCGCCCGGATGCCCTGGCGCATCAGCTTGCCGATGAGCAGATCGAGGCCGACGCAATGGCTGCCGATGATCACGAGGTCGGCGGGCTCGAGCTGCTGCCCGAGCAGCTGCACCGAGACCGTCGCTGCCGGCATCGAGGATCTCGGTATGCTGGTCGATGGTGATGAAGCCGTCGGCGCCGCTGAACGTCGTGACGGAGCCCGAGCCCTTGCCCATCGGATAGGCGGCGAGCCCGTGCTGTCCCTGCACCAGGCCGACCAGCAGATACTCGGTGCGCCCGCGCTCGGAGTTCACGCGCATCGGCAGCGTCGCGCGATCACGCGCTGCCGGCGCTCGACCGGCAGGCCGGCGTACGCGCGGATCACCGGCGCGACGAATTCGTGGAACGTGAAGATCGCGGACGTCGGAAATCCGGGCAGGATCACGACCGGCTTGCCGTCGGTCACCGCGAGGCAGATGGGCTTGCCGGGCTTGAGCGCCACGCCGTGCGCGACGACGCCGGGATTGCGCAGCCGGCTCACGACGCGGTACGAGAGGTCGCCGGCGCCCTTCGACGTGCCGCCGGAGAAGCACGACGAGATCGCATTGCAGGCCGCGCGCGAGCGCGCTCGCGAGCGCCGTCTTCGTCGTCGGGAATGACGCCGAGATGCACCGGCGTCGCCGCCGAGCTCCTCGACCGCCGCGCCGATGATCGCGGCGTTGGAGTCGTAGACGGCGCCCGGGCGCAGCGGATCGCCCGGCGCCACGATCTCGTTGCCGGTCGAGAAGATCGCCACCCGCGGCTGGCGGTAGACGGCGACCTCGGCGAGCCCGAGCGCCGCCAGCACGCCGATCTCGCGCGAGGTGAGATGCTGTCCGGCGCGCAGCACGGTCTCGCCTCGCGCGATGTCGGTGCCGGCATAGCTCACGTTCTCGCCGGCGGTGAGCGGCGCGCCTGATCTCCATGCGCGGCCGGTCCGTCGATGCGACGAGCTCCGAGTGCTCGACCATCAGCACCGCGTCGGCGCCGCGCGGCAGCATGCCGCCGGTCGCGATCGGCGTCGCGACGCCCGGCGACCACGGTCTCGTGCGGCACGACGCCGGGCGCGAGGACTTCGTCGTTGAGCGCACCGTGCGCGGCGTTTCCTCCATCGCGCCGAACGTATCGCTCGCCTGCAGCGCGAAGCCGTCGACGTTGGAGCGATCGAAGCCGGGAACGTCCACCTCCGCGACGACATCCTCGGCGAGGACGCGATTCAGCGCGCTCGCCGAGCGGCAGCGTCTCCGTGCCGAGCGGCGCGAGCTGCAAGATGCTCGCGGAATCGCGCGGTCGCCTCGTCGCGCGTGATGACGTTGAGAAACTGGGTCTGGCCGGAATCCGGCTGCGCGCGCTTTGCGCGGTGGTGTTGGACATCGGCGTTGCGCGCGTCTCATTCGTACAGATACACGGTGACTTCGGTGTCCGGGCCGTAGCCTTCGCTCTCCGCGGGAACGATCACGAAGCCGTCGGCGCGCGTCGTCGACGAGAGGATCGACGCGCCGCTCAGCGCGATCGGCTCGACCCGGTCGTCGACGAGCCGGACGCGGCAATAGTCGACGCGGCCGATCGCGGAGACGATCTTGCGGGCGACGACGCACTGCGCGCGTGCGGTGCGGCCAGTCGGCGGGCGTCCGCCGCGCAGCCGAATCGCGCGGCCGGCGAAGAAATCGTAGGCGCACAGGCAGGACACCGGATTGCCGGGCAGCAGGAACACCAGCGTGTCGCCGATGCGGCCGACGCCGGCGGGACTCGACGGCCGCATCGCGACGCCGTGAATGGCGAGCTCGCCGACCTCGGCGATCAGCCGCGGCGCGTGATCCTCGCTGCCGACGCTCGAGCCGCCGGAGACGAGGATGACATCGGCGCCGGGCGCGAGCAGCGCATCGCGGATCGCGTCCGGATCGTCGCCGAGCCGGTGATGCGCCTCGAGCACGCCGCCGTCGCGCGCGACGAGACCGCGCAGCATCGCAGGAATTCGCGTCGTAGATCTGATACGGGCCCTTCGGCGTCGCCGGGCGCTATCACTTCGTTGCCGGTGACGAGGATGCGCACGCGCGGCTGCTGCACGACCGACACGCTGCGCGATGCCCAGCGACGCGATCAGGCCGACATCCTGCGGGCGCAGGCGCCGGCCCGCGCGCAGCGCCGGCGGCGCCCGCTGCGATGTCCTCGCCGCGGCGTCCGACGTGCTGGCCGGGAGCGACCGGGCCGCGTGATCTCGATCTGTCCCGCCGTCTCGGTGGCGTATTCGGCGGGCACCACCGCATCGAGCCCCGTCCGGCACCGGAGCGCCCGTCATGATGCGGATCGCGCGTTGGCCGGCGCACGGCGCCGGCGAACGGCTGGCCCGGCATCGCCTGGCCGAGCACCGGAAAGGCGAGCGGGTTGTACTCGCTCGCGCCGGACGTCTCCGCGCCGCGCAGCGCATAGCCGTCCATCGCGGCGCGATCGAACCCGGGCACGTCGAGCGGGCGACACGACATCGGCCGCCAGGATCCGACCGGCCGCGTCCTCGGGCGGCACCGTCTCGGCGCTCAAGCGAACGGGCAGTGTCGTCCGATCCACTCGAGGACCGCGGGCACCTCGCTTCGCCGCGCTGAAGCCGTGCATTCGCACGTCGGTTGATAGGCTGGGCATGTGGCTCGAAGTCGAAGCGCTGAATTTCGACCGGGGACGGGACGCTATCCACCCCGGCGGCCCGAATGAACCCGATATGTTAACGTGATAACGATCACGGCGATGACACGCGGGCCGCCAGCAGAGGCGCGCGGGATACGATGCTCAAAGTCAAACTCGACGTCAGCGTTGCGCGTATCGGCGCGACAGCGCTCTGACCCAGTACCGCCCGAACTCGATCGCAGTTGTTGCGGTCGATCCGCGCAGCACGGCTCGCTGCGTTCACGCCGTTCAGCGAGCGTCGGCGTTTCGCTACCGCCACGCGTGGGTTCTGCATCGGGCGCTGGGGAGGCCGATCACCGGCCACAAGCTCGCGATGCTGACGCGCGGCCAGGCGGAACCGGGGCTCGACGGCCCGTTCGGGCGCGCTTTCGCCGGGACATCCGGCGATTGGCTCGACGCCGCGTTCGACCGCCGGTTCGACGGTGCTCTGGGCGACGGGCTTGCCCGCTTACCTCGACGTGCCAAGCGACCGCGGGCGACGCGAGCCGCGTGCGCATGCATGACGAGCCACGGAACATCACGATCGCTCAAGCTCAAGGACGCGGCTCGACCGGCCAGTCTCGCGATCGACCTCGGCGCTCGGCGGCAGGCCCGAACAGCCATCTGACAGACCTGCGCCCGCGGCGACTGCGACATCTGCCGGCTTTCACCTGCCGCGGCCCGCCGGACTCGCTGGGCCCTGCTGCTGGCCGAGTTCCGCGCTCGGCTCAGACGCGCGCAGCAGCACTACATTGCGTTACTCCTGTCGCGCCATCAGGGGCTTATGCGTCGCAAGAGCGCACGCCACGGCGCGTCCGCCGCTCTACGGACATCGCGAGACTCGGCCTTGCGTTTCGTCAACCGCGAGCGTGGTTCAGGCACCCGGCTCCTGTTCGACGCGCCTTGCTTAGCGCGCGGGAGGGCTCTTGCCGGCCTCGATATCGGGCTACGAGCACGAAGAGTTCACGCACATGGCGACGGCGGCCACGGTGCGCGCCGGCATGGCCGATGACGCACGATTCCGGCATCAGCCGGATCTCGGCAGCGGAGCGCTACCGACTCCGCTGTACGAAGCTCAGTCACCGAGGCGCTGCTTTCGCGCGCTGTCGCCGCGACGGCAAGCGCGCAGCCGCGCAATCGGCGCCTGGATCGCGTTCATCGCGGCTCGCGCGAAGACCGCGTTGCGCGCGCTCGTCCTCAGCGTCAGGAGGGCAGGCCGACCTCTACTCCGCCGGAACACCCGTTGGGATCGGGTGATCCGGTTGGGCGCCCGTTGAACGTCGTGAGACCTTCGCGGGCTGGCCGATATTCGTGCTCTCACCCGGCAGCGAGTGTCCTCCGGGGCGGTTGTCGCTGCTGACTGTTTCTGCCAGCGCGCGAGGTCGGCCGGCGCGATCGACGTCCCAGAGCGTCGGCAGCTCCTGCCAGCGCACGTGCTCGCGCGGCGAGCTTCGCGCGCGTCGCGGCCATCGGTGTCCGGCGTGCTCCACGGGAATTCCGGAGAACGCGTCGATCGCGCGCGCGAGTCCGACGAGCACGTAGCCGCCGTCCTCGGCCGGGCCGAACACCGCGGCGTGCATCGTCGAGCGCGGCGACGGCGCGGGCGAGGTAGGTCACGTCGAGCGCCGGGCAGTCGGTGCCGATCGAGGATCGCGCGGGATCCGCGCGCGAGCGCCGAGTGCGAGCGCGTGGCGCATTCTCGCGCCGAGGTCGCGCCCGATCTGCGCTCTGCAGCTCGACGCCGATAGCGATCGCGCCATGCGGCGAACGCCGGCGCGTCGGTGTCCGGCGCGCACCAGAGCTCGATCGCGATCGACGATGCCCGGCCGCGCGCGCCGCGGCGGCGGTCAGCGAGCGTGCGCTCGACGAGGCGCGCATAGAGCGCCGGCGGCCTCGTCGTCGCCGATCGTCGCGGCGAGGCGAGTCTTCACCTGCCCGGGACCGGACTCTTGGCGAAGACCTGCAGCGTCATCGGCGGCGGCGGGCGTGTCGTCCGGTAGCGGCGCGGCGAGCTGCGCGCGGATCCGCGCCGCGCCAGTACGCGAAGCGAAGTCGCCACATCGCGACGATCGTTCGCCACGGTCCCGTCGCGCTCCCAGCGCCGGCCCGACGTGACGATGCGCTCGCGCGAGGCACAGCGGCGCGCCCGCCGCGCGCTTCGAGGCGGCGCGAGAGCTCGATGTCTTCCATCAGCGGCTGGTCGGGATAACCGCCGATCGCCGTCGAAGAGCGCGCGCTCGACGAAGATGCCCTGGTCGCCGGTCGCGATGCCGCGTGAGCCGCGAGCGCGCATTCATCATCGCGCGCGACCAGCGGCAAGCATGCGGATGCGCCCGGCGATCGTGACGTCGAAGCGTCCCCAGCGCCGTCCGGTGCGCTGCCATTCGCGTCGAGCGATCGCCGCGACGCCGCCGTCGGGCAGCCGCGAATCGGCGTGCAGGAACAGCAGCACGTCGCCCGCTGCGCCGCGCCGCGCCGGCGTTCATCTGCGCGGCGCGCCCGCGCGGCGCGACGAACGCGCGGTCGGCGAGCGGCGCGGCGAGCGCGAGCGTCGCATCGCGTGCTGCCGCCGTCGACGACGATCGACCTCGTGGCCCGCGCGCGCGCAGCGGCTGCAACGGCGCGAGCGTCGCGACGATGCGGCGCGCTTCGTTCGAGCGCGGGAACGATGATCGAGACGCGCACGCGCGATCGGCGACCGGCTGACTCCGCGCGCTGCTCAGGCGAGCGCGCCGCCGCAGCTCGAGCCCTGTCCGGCGGTGCAGCCGTAGCAATGGTCGGCCACGGCGATCGGCGCGCCGTCGAGCTCGTCGTCAGCAGATCCGCGACAGATGGCGCCGCGGCCTGCCGGCGACGACGAGCGGGATGCCGAGCATCTGGTTGAAATCGCAGTCGTAGAGATAGCCGCGGTAGTCGACCGACACGAGCGTGCGGCACATCACGCCGTCGAGATTGTCGCGGATTGTGCGCCGAGTGCAGCAGCGCCATGTAGCTCGCGAACTTGCCCTGCGTGACGAGCGTCGAGCCGAAGCGCTTGATCGGCATGTTGGCGAGCGTGAACAGCTGGTTGAACACGATGCCGAAGTGCGTCGCCGAGCTCGCGCTTGTAGTCGGCCTCGAGCTCGTCCTGCGCGGGCGGCAGGCTACGGGCCGAGCGGGTTGTAGACGAGGTTGAGCGCGAGGCCCGAGCCGTCGACGCCGTAGCCCGAGCGCGTTGAGCTTCTGCAGCGCCAGGATCGACGAGTCGAACACGTCGTCGCCGCGCTGCCGGTCGACGTTGTCCTTCGTGTAGCAGGGCAGCGACGCGGTGATCTCGACGCTGCTCGCGCGGCGAGGAACTCGGCGAGGTCCTCGAAGCCGGGCTCGTTCAGGATCGTCAGGTTGCAGCGGTCGATCACGCGGACGCCGCATCGCGCGCGCCTCGTGCACGAGATGGCGGAAGTGCGGATTGAGCTCCGGGCGCGCCGCCGGTGACGTCGAGCGTCGCGATCCGCGCGCGCGCGAGCACGCGCAGCACGTCGTCGACGGTTTCGCGCGCCATCATCTCCTTGCGGTCGGGCCCGCGTTGACGTGGCAATGGTGGCACGCCTGGTTGCACCGGTAGCCGACGATTGACCTGCAGCGTGTCGAGCGCGCGGCGGGCGATCGGCGGGAAAGTCAGTCGACCTTGAGGAGCGGCAGCGTGGCGTGCATGGCGTGACCTGAGTTCGAGCGATCAGGCCGGTGCGATCGAGCCAGTGACGCATCACGGCTTCGCCGCTCGCGCCGATCGCCATTTCCGGACGAACACCGGCACGAGCGCGAGCAGACCGAGCAGCACGAACGCGCCGATCGTCTCCGTCGACACGAGCCCGACAGCGAATCGATGCGCCCGAGCGTCTCGCCGAGGTTCACGAAGACGAACGTCCCGGGAATGATGCCGATGAACGTCGCCGACGACGAACGTCGCGCAGCCGGATATCGCGTGAACGCCGGCGCGAGGTTGACGAGGAAGAACGGAAACAGCGGGACGAGGCGCAGGAACAGCAGGTAGTTGAACGCGTTCTCGGTGAAGCCGGCGTTGATCTTCTCGCCGAGCGCGCCCATGCGGCGTGCGCGCGGCGTCGGCGAACAGGTAGCGCGCGGCGAGGAACACGAGCGTCGCGCCGATCGTCGCCGCGACCACGACGAGCACGGTGCCGACCCAGCGGCCGAAGAGGAAGCCCATCGTCAGCGACAGCACGAGGCCGCCCGGCAGGCTGAACGCGGTCGCGCCGACGTAGACGAGGAACGCGATCGCGAGCGCCGCGACGTAGTGCGTCGTCGGTGAAGCGCGAGCAGCGCGTCGCGGTTGCGCCTTGACCGTGTCGAGGCTCAGGTAGCGCTGGCCGCCGAGCGCGAAGAACGCGACGACGACGCCGACGAAGCGCAGCGAGCAGCGCGACTTGCAGCGCCAGCGCGCTGCACGCTGCGCTCGTCGCATCGGCCGGTCATGCCACGCGCCCTGCAGGCCGAAGATGCGCTGGATCCACGTCTTCGACGACGGCGTCAGGCCTTCCTTCAGCCGCTGGTCGGCGACGCGGCGGTTGATCTGCGCGAGCGTCGGATACGTGTGGATGACGCCGGACAGCTCCTTCGCGTTCATGCCCTTCGACGAGCGCGAGCACGTATTCGGCGATGAGCTCGCCGGCGTGCGGACCGACGATCGCGGCGCCCAGCAGCTTGCCCTTCGGATCGGTGACGATCTTCGGCGAAGCCCTCGGTCTCGCCTTCGGCGCGCGCGCGGTCGATGTCGTCGAACGCGAACCGGTAGACCGCGATGCGCGACGCCGCGCTCGCTCGCTTCGGCTTCGGACAGGCCGACGCGCGCGAGCTCGGGATCGGTGAACGTGCACCACGGCACGACCGGCGACGGCTTCGCCCAGCGCATGCGGAAGATCGCCTGGCGCAGCGACGATGCCGGCGTGGTGCTCGGCGACGTGCGTGAACTGGTAGCCGCCGGCGGCGTCGCCGATGACGTAGATGTCGCGGATTGGTCGTGCGCAGTCGCGTCGTCGGCGACGATGCGGCCGTGGTCGACGCGCACGCCGGCGGCGTCGAGGCCGAGGCCCTCGACGTTCGCGCGCGCGGCCGGCGGCCAGCAGCAGGTGCGATCGCGGCGAGCTCGCGTCGTCGTGCCGTCGGCGCGCGCACCGTCAGGCGCACGTCGCCTGTCGCGGCCGGCGCACCTGCGCGATCGATGGCGCCGAGGTGATAGCGAACGCCTTCGGCTCGCAGCGTGCGCAGCACGACGGCGGCGAGATCGGCGTCCTCGCGCGGCAGGATCCGCGGCGCGATGTCGACGACGGTGACGTCGCTGCCCAGGCGGCGGAACGCCTGCGCCATCTCGCAGCCGATCGGCCCGCCGCCGACGACGATGAGCGCGGGCACCGGCTCGCGCAGATCGAACAGCGTCTCGTTGGTGAGATAGGGCGTCGCGTCGAGGCCGGGAATCGGCGGCACCGCGGGCCGCGAGCCGGTGGCGATGACGAAGGTCTTCGCGGTGAGCCGGCGGCCGTCGACTTCGAACGCGTCGGCGACCGACGAAGCGGCCGTCGCCGAAGATGACGTCGACGCCGAGGCCGCGGAAGCGCTCGGGACTGTCGTTGGGCTCGATGCCCTTGATCACGCCGGCGACGCGCTCCATCACGCGCGCGAGATCCGGTTGCGGCGGAGCAGGCGTCGAGCGCCCAGCGGTCGGCGTGGCGCATCTGGTGCGCGATGCGCGCCGACTTGAGCAGCGTCTTCGACGGCACGCAGCCGTACCACAGGCAGTCGCCGCCGAGCTTGTGCTTTTCGACGAGCGCGACCTTCGCGCCGAGCGCCGCGCCGCCGGCGGCGACGACGAGCCCGCCGGCGCCGCCGCCGATCACCGCCGAGGTCGAATTCGGGCTTTCGCCATTGCGTGTCGTCGTTCCCCATCGGCGAATCTTACACAGCGAGGTCCGGAGCAACCATTCAGCGTTGAGGTTCAGCCGGCCGCGCAGTACACTGGCGTCCGGTCGGCAGATCACCCAGGCGTTGTCGCGCGACACGAGTCGCGAGCTAAACCTGCCACAAGCACCCCCGAGTCCGGTCACGTTTCGCTGCGTGCGCCCGGCTGGAAGACGACAACCCCCAGCACCCCGTTCGGGCCAGTGCGCACGCGGCAACGGAGACTTTCCATGACCCGTGAAGCGATTCCCTTGGTGGTGCCCGACGCCGGCACCTTTCGCCCGCGCGCTCGGCCGCGCACTTGTCGAGCGGCACGCCGACAAACCCGCCCCGCCCGGCCACGTCGAGCTGCTCAACCTGCTCGCACGCGCCGCCGGCCACCGCAGCTACCAGGGCCTGCGCGCGGCAGCACGCATGCCGCGCGCCGCCGCCGCGCTCGATGCCGCGCCGGCAGCCCCGGCGCTGACACCGGCCGCACGCAAGGCCCTGACGCAGTTCGACGCCCGTCGGCCGGCTGGTGCGCTGGCCGCACAAGTTCTCCTGTCCAGCGCCTCGCGATGTGGGTGCTGTGGACGCAGTTCGACGGCAAGCGCGTTTATACCGAGCGCGAGGTCAACGAAGTCATCAAGCGCTGGCACACCTGGGGCGACCACGTGACGCTGCGGCGCGAGCTGATCAACCACCAGTTGCTGACGCGCAAGAGCGACTGCTCCGAGTACCGCAAACTCCCCGCCCGGCCCGACGACGAGGTGCGCTGGCTGCTGCGCGCCTGGCGCGAGCGGGTGCGTGAGGGCACATAGAACCGTGCTGTCGCGAGCGATGCGTGACGACCGCCGTTGGCTGCACCGGCAAACCAGCTCGCTCAACAGGATCGATGAGGGCGTCGACGCACGTCGGCATCGGCACAGCGCGGGCGTGATCGCCGCCCTGATGGCAGGGTGTGCGTCCGTCGCCGATGATGGCGATCGCAGCGCGCCCGGCGGGGCGTTCGCTACCGTCGTGCTGACCGCCGCGCCCTACAATGCCGGACGAATCGGAAGGGCCTACCTTGTTCCGAGCGGCGATCGGACGATCGTGAGAATCGATGCGAGCGGCGTGCCGGACACGGTTGCACGGCCCATCCATCTCTACACGTTCATCTACGAGGGATCGTGCGCGGCGCTTTCGGAAAAGCCGGCGTTTGCGCTGACCGATACCGTGCTGGCGAGTTCGGTCGCGAATCCTGCGGGAATCGGCGCATTCGGCGGTGCGGTCACGATAACGAATGCCGCGCCGATTTCACTCGACGCTCTTCGGGCGAAGCCCTACGCGATTGTCGTGAAGACGTCGCCGGCGGACGGGGACCGCGATCTCTACTGCGGCGACGCGTGGGGTCGCTGAATCGAAGACGCAATCTCAACCGCGACGCGCCGCCTCGATTGCAGCGATGTCGATCTTCTTCATCTGCATCATCGCATCGAACGCGCGCTTGGCGGCAGCGGGATCGGGATCGGTGATCGCTTTCGTCAGGGCGATCGGCGTAATCTGCCAGGACAATCCCCATTTGTCCTTGCACCAGCCGCACGCGCTCTCCTGGCCGCCGTTGCCGACGATCGCGTTCCAGTAGCGATCCGTTTCGGCTTGGTCAGCGGTTGCGACCTGAAACGAGAACGCTTCGTTGTGCTTGAACGCAGGTCCGCCGTTGAGCCCGAGGCACGGAACGCCCATCACGGTAAACTCGACGGTCAACACGTCCCCTTTCTTCCCCGACGGAAAGTCTCCCGGTGCGCGGTGCACCGCGCCGACGGACGAATCGGGAAAGGTCTTGGCGTAAAACCGCGCCGCGTCCTCGGCGTCGCGATCGTACCAAAGGCAAATCGTGTTCTTTGCTGGCTTCACCATGTCACTTCTCCATCGAGATGAGCCACCCGCGGCCGGAGTCAACGATGTGCTCGCAGTCCAAGGGCATTGGCTCGGCCCTCCCAGTAGATCGCAGAACGACCGCCATTGCCGTACGCTGGGCCACATAAGCCCGCCTCCGATTGCTGACGCATGCCCGACGGCGGAGAATAGCCGTCCGGTGACCGTATAGGAACGCACGAATGTTCTGCGCCGCTTGGTCGCGATGCTCTCACGCATGAGCCTTTGCCTTTGCATGGTGATCGTACCAATATCCGCTCATGCGGACTGGCAATACGCGACATGGGGCATGTCCCCGGAGCACGTTATTGCCGCGTCGAAGGGCGTTGCCGTGCGCGCGGAGAATCCCGCCGTTGCACGGAACGGCGAGCGGGGATTGCTCACTGCCCCCTACGCGACGAATAACATCCTGTTCGTCGTTCATTTCTGGTTCGCCGTGGGCGAGCCGAAGTTGGCCCGGGTCAGTCTTGGCACACAGTACGCCGCAGACTGTCCGAATGTGCGTTCCCTCTTGTTCAGTATCTACGGCGCGCCGCAGGTCTCCGATCTCGGGCCGCCCTCGTCCTTGCGGTGGCGCAGCGACGCGACCGGCAATTTCATCGCGTTTTCGCAGTACAGCGACACGCGTTGCGTCCTCGATTACTACCCGATACCCATTCCCGGGCCGCCCGGCCTTTAGGAACGCCGAAGGCAGCTAGCGTCCCACGTTTGCGAAGGCCGGCAGCGCGCGCTGCGCATGTTCCTGCGCCCGTGACGACCGATTAGTGGAAATCCCGGGAGCGGGTTTGCAGGTCGCCCAAGCATGGGGGAGAGGTCCGCGAGCCGACCCGGCGAGCACGTGGACGACCGCGCCCTCGCGCTCCACCTTGCCGAAGACGGCGAGGAGCTTCGCGCCGAGCAGCTCGCGGCGCTGGCGGTCGCTCGAGGTCGCGCCAGACGATCACGTTGGTGGCGCCGGTTTCGTCTTCGAGCGTGACGAAGATCACGCCGCTCGCGGTGTCGGGGCGCTGGCGGCCGATGACGATGCCCGCGGTGCGGACGATGCGGCCGTGCGGCGCCTCGCGCGATCTCGGCCGCCGTGGCGAGCCGCCGCTGCCGCAGCTCGCCGCGCAGCAGCGCGAGCGGATGCCGCCGCAGCGTGAGCGACAGAGCGTCCGGTAGTCGGCGACGATGTCCTGGCCTTCGGTCGGCGCGCGGCAGTGCCGGATCGGCTTCGGCGAACGTGCTGCCGGCGAGCAGCGGCGGCAACCGCTCGACGCCGGCGACGTCCCACGCCGCGCCGTGGCGATGGCCGGCGAGCGCCGCGAGCGCGTCGGCCTCGGCGAGGCGCGCGAGATCGCGGCGGTCGAGCGCCGCGCGATGCGCGAGATCGGCGACGCTCGCGAACGGCGCGCTCGCCGCGCATCGACGATCCGCTGCGCGCCGGCTTCCGAGAGTCCGGCGACCATGCGCAAGACCGAGGCGCAGCGCGCGGATCCGGCGCTGTCTGCCCTGCTTCCAGCGTGCAGTCCCACTCGCTCACCGTCACGTCGACCGGCCGCACCTCGACGCCGTGCCGGCGCGCGTCGCTGCACGAGCTGCGACGGCGCGTAGAAGCCCATCGGCAGCGAGTTGAGGAGCGCGCCGGTGAACGCCGCCGGCTCGTAGCGCTTCAGCCACGCCGAGACGTAGACGAGCAGCGCGAACGACGCCGAGTGCGATTCCGGAAAGCCGTATTCGCCGAAGCCCAGGATCTGCTGGTAGATCTGCCGCGCGAACGCTTCGGCGTAGCCGCGCGCCGCCATGCCGTCGACCAGCCGCTGCTCGAACTTCTCGAGGCCGCCCTTGCGCCGCCACGCCGCCATCGAGCGGCGCAGCTGATCGGCTTCGCCCGGCGTGAAGCCCGCCGCGACGATCGCGAGCTGCATCACCTGCTCCTGGAAGATCGGCACGCCGAGCGTGCGCTCGAGCACGCTCTTCACCGCGTCGCTCGGATACGTGACCGGCTCCAGTCCCTGCCGCCGGCGCAGATACGGATGCACCATGCCGCCCTGGATCGGGCCCGGGCCGGACGATCGCGACCTCGATCACGAGGTCGTAGAAGCACGCGGGCTTCAACCGCGGCAGCATCGACTGCTGCGCGCGCGATTCGATCTGGAACACGCCGATGGTGTCGGCGCGCTGGCACATCGCGTAGACCTCGGGATCCTCGGCCGGGATGTCCTGCATCGTGAGCGCGCGTCCGCGATACTGCGACACCATGTCGAGCGCGCGCCGGATCGCCGAGCAGCATGCCGAGCGCCAGGCAGTCGACCTTGAGCAGGCCCAGCGCGTCGAGGTCGTCCTTGTCCCACTGGATGACGGTGCGGTCGGCCATCGCCGCGTTCTCGACCGGCACCATCCGCTCGAGCAGGTCGCGCGCGATGACGAAGCCGCCGACGTGCTGCGACAGGTGGCGCGGAAAGCCCATCAGCTCGCCGGTCAGCGCGACGAGCCGGACGATGCACCGGGTTGTCGGGCTCGAACCCGGCCTCGCGGATGCGCTCGGGCATGACCTCGCGGCCGTCCCACCAGGCGAACACGCCGGCGAGCCGGTCGACCTGCGCGAGGTCGAGGCCGAGCGCCTTGCCGACGTCGCGCACCGCGCTCTTCGGCCGGTAGGTGATGAGCGTCGCGGCGAGCGCCGCGCGGTCGCGGCCGTATTTCGCGTAGACGTACTGCATCACTTCCTCGCGCCGCTGGTGCTCGAAGTCGACGTCGATGTCGGGCGGCTCGTTGCGCTCCTTCGCAGATGAAGCGCTCGAACAGCATGCTCATCCGCGACGGGATCGACTTCGGTGATGCCGAGCGCGTAGCAGACGGCCGAGTTGGCCGCCGAGCCGCGGCCCTGGCACAGGATGCCGCTGCGAGCGCGCGAACGCGACGATGTCGTGGACGGTGAGGAAATACGGCTCGTAGCGCAGCTCCGCGATCAGCGCGAGCTCGTGCTCGATCAGCTCGCGGACCTCGGACGGGCAGCGCGCCTGCCGCATACCGCCTCGCGCAGTCCTTCCTCGGTGAGCTTGCGCAGATGCGACGCCGGCGTCTCGCCCGGCGGCACGATCTCCTCCGGATACTCGTAGCGCAGCTCGTCGAGCGAGAACGTGCAGCGCTCGGCGATCGCGACGCGTCTCGGCGAGCAGCTCCGCCGGATAGATCGTCGCGAGCCGCGCGCGCGAGCGCAGGTGCCGCTCGCCGTTCGGATAGAGCGCGTAGCCGCATTCGGCGAGCGGCTTTCCGAGCCGGATCGCGGTGAGCGTGTCCTGCAGCGCGCGCCGCGCGCGCACGTGCATGTGAACGTCGCCGGCGGCGACCTGCGGCAGGCCGGTCGCGCTGCGCGAGCGCCGCGCAGCGCGCGAGCCGCGCGCGATCGCCGGCGCGCGCGAAGAGCTCGACGGCGATCCACGCCCGGCCGGGAAAGATGGCGGCGACCCAGCGCGCGGTGCGCGAGTCGCGTCGTCGGCGTCGGCGCAGGCGTCGCGTCGTCGGCGCCGTCGCCTGCCGAGGCGGATCCGGCGGCACCCACAGCGCGAGCAGGCCGTCGGCGAACGCCGCGACATCGTCGCGCGTCAGCGCGTAGCGTCCTTCGTCCGCGCTGCGCCGCCCGCGCGTGATCAGCTGCGACAGGTTGCCGTAGCTCGCGCGATCGGTGGCGAGCAGCACGAGCTTCACGCCGTCGATCGAGCGTGACCTCGCTGCCGATGACGAGCGGCAGCCCGGCGTCCTTCGCCGCGAGATGCGCGCGGACGACGCCCGAGAACGAGCATTCGTCGGTGATCGGCGAGCGCCGCGTAGCCGAGCGCCTGCGCGCGCTCGACCAGCTCCTCCGGATGCGACGCGCCGCGCAGGAACGAAAAGTTCGACAGGCAATGCAGTTCGGCGTAGGCGGGGAGCATCAGGAACGCCGGTCAGACGGCGCGCGAGGGGCGGAGCCGCCGTTATACCGTATAAATATACGGTATCTGCAGCCTGAGCGAAGAGAGGCGCCTGCGTGACCGGCGACCGCAGCGAAACGCCGCGGTAAGATGCACTGCTGCGCCAGCTGCCGAGCTGCCGAGCCACCGGCCAGCACGCGCATTCCGCGCTCGTCCGCGCTCACCGATCATCGAGTACGACCCGCCCCACCATGCCCGCCATCGCTTTCGACCGCTTCTACCGCTACGCCGAGCTCACCGCCATCCTCAAGGCCTTCGCCGCCGAGCATCCCGACCTCGTGTCGATCGAGTCGATCGGCAAGAGCCACGAGGGCCGCGACATCTGGGTGCTGACCGTCACCAACGCCGCGACCGGTCCGGCGGCGGAGAAGCCCGGCGTTCTGGGTCGACGGCAACATCCACTCGACCGAAGTCGCCGCCTCGGTCGCCGCGCTCTATTTCCTGCAGACGCTCGTCACGCAATACGGCAAGGATGCCGACGTCACGCGCGCGCTCGACACGCGCGCGTTCTACGTCTGTCCGCGGATCAACCCGGACGGCGCCGAATGGGCGCTCGCCGACAAGCCGAAGTGGGTGCGCTCGAGCACGCGCGCCGTATCCGTACGACGAGGACGAGATCGAGGGTCTGACCGTCGAGGACATCGACGGCGACGGCCGCATCCTGCAGATGCGCATCGCCGACTCCGAACGGCTTCTGGAAGGACCATCCCGGAGCAGCCGGGCTCATGGTGCGGCGCGATCCGATCGAGACCGGCGGCACGCTACTACCGGATCCTTCCCGAGGGCACGATGGAGGGCTGGGACGGCTTCACGTTACGCGTGAAGAAGAACAAGCAAGGACTTGATCTAAATAGAAATTTCCCGGCGAACTGGCGGCAGGAATTCGAGCAGCTGGGCGCCGGGCCGTTCCCGACGTCGGAGCCCGAAGTCCGCGCCGTCGCCGATTTCTTCGTCCGCCATCCGAACATCACCGGCGGCGTCGCTTTCCACACGTGGAGCGGGCGTGCTGCTGCGTCCGTTCGATCACCTGCCCGACGGCGAGATGCACGCCGAGGACCTGTGGCACTACCGGCGCGTCGGGCGACAAGGGCACCGAGCTCACCGGGTATCCGGCGATCTCCGTCTACCACGAGTTCCGCTATCACCCGAAGCAGGTGATCGGCGGCGCGTTCGACTGGATCTACGACCACCTCGGCATGTTCAGCTGGGTCGTCGAGATCTGGAGCCCGATGCGCGAAGCCGGCATCGACAAACTACAAGTACATCGACTGGTTCCGCGACCATCCGATCGAGGACGACCTCAAGCTCTATCGCTGGAGCGACGACAAGCTCGGTGGCGTCGCGCACGTCCGTGGAAGCCGTTCGATCATCCGCAGCTCGGGCAGCGTCGAGATCGGCGGCTGGAACCGCTTTCACGCGTTCGGCAATCCGCCGCCGCAGTTCCTCGAGCGCGAGGTCGCGCGATTCCCGAAGTGGCTCGTCTGGCAGGCGCTCACCTCGCCGAAGATGGAGCTCCTGTCGCCGGCTGCCGAAGCGCTCGGCAACGATCACTGGCGCAGTGCGGCTCGTCGTGCAGAACACCGGCTGGCTGCCGAGCTACGTCTCGAAGCGCGCGCTGGAGCGCAAGGTCGTGCCGCGGCGTGATCGCGGAGATCGCGTTGCCGGCCGGCGCGAAGCTGCTTGCACGGCAAGCGCCGCGAAGAGCTGGGACAGCTCGAAGGCAAGGCGTACAAGCACACGGGCGTGTCGTTCTGGCCGGACCACAACGTCGACCGACGATCGCGTCAAGGTCGAATGGATCGTGCAGGGGAAGAAGGGCGACGAAGTGCGCGCTCACCGCGCGCGCACGAGCGCGCGGGCACCGTCCGCGCCAGCGTGACGCTCGACTGAAGCAGGATCGCCGCCGGATCCAGCTCGAGCGAGCGGACGCGACATGCCGCCGTCCCACCTGAGCGCACTCCGCCGCATTCCGCGCGGCGTTGGGCGCTCGGCTTCTGTCAGCATGTTGATGGACCTCTCGTCGGAGCTCATCCACTCGCTTCTTCCGCTCTACATGGCGATCGGCCTTGGCGCCTCGACGCTTACGATCGGGATCGTCGAAGGGCATCGCGGAGGCGACCGCGATGATCGTGAAGTTCTTCTCCGGCGTTCTTTCCGATTATTTCCGCAAGCGCAAACCGCTCGTGGTCCTGGGGTACGGCCTTGCAGGTCTCACCAAGATCGTCTTTCCGCTCGCGCCGACGCTGGGGTGGATCGTCGCGGCGCGCTTCGCCGATCGCGTCGGCAAGGGGATTCGCGGTGCGCCGCGCGACGCGCTGATTGCGGATCTGACCCCGGCGGATCTGCGCGGCGGGAGCTTCGGCTGCGCCAGGCGCTCGACACGGTGGGTGGCGTTGGCGGTCCGCTGCTCGCCGTGGGCGCGATGGCCTGGTTCGCGAGCGATTTCAAGGCGGCGTTCTGGATCGCCGTCGTGCCGGCGGTGCTGTGCGTGCTCGTGCTCGTGTTCGGCGTCGAGGAACCGGCGACTCCGGCAGCAAGCGCCGCCGATGGCCCCAAGGGCCTTCAGCTCGCCGACGTGCGGCGCCTCGGGCGCCGCTATGCGCTCATCGTCGGCATCGCGGCGGTGCTCACGTTCGCGCGCTTCTCGGAGGCCTTCCTCATCCTGCGGGCGCAAAACGTCGGCTCTGTCGGCCGCCATGGCGCCGTGGTGATGGTCGTGATGTCGATCGTGTACGCAGGGTCGCGTACTTCCGCGGGCGCGGCGGCGGACGAAGGGCCTCGGTTCGCGCATGATTCTGCGGGACTCGCGGCGCTGATCGTTGCCGACCTCCTGCTGGCAAATGCCACTGCCAGCGCCGGCGGTGTTCGTTGGCGCGGCCCTCTGGGGCCTGCACATGGGCCTGACGCAGGGCCTCCCTCGCAGCGCTTGTTGCCGCCGCCGCGCGCGCCGATCTGCGAGGCACGGCGTTCGGCGATCTTCAACCTGATCTGCGGTGTAGCGCTGCTCGTCGCGAGCGTCCTCGCCGGTTGGTTATGGGATACTTTCGGCCCGAGCTTCACGTTCTACGCGGGCGCCGCTTTCACGTTGATCGCGTGGATCGGGCTCTGGCGGCAGGGCGGAAGCGCGACGGAGCTGCGGCGAGCGTGACGCGCCTCGCGGGACGTTGCGCCAGGGTGGCTCCGCTTCTCGGCAGGCATGGCAACAACCACGGGCAACAAGAGCGCATCGTCGCCGCCCTCCATGCCAGATTTCTCACAGGGGGATGAAGGATGAGCGCGCAAGCATTTGAAAGCCATGGGGGTTTTCTGGCGCGGTCATCGCTCTTCGCCATCGGGTGCGCCGATGCCGCCGCGCGACAAAGCCAAGTATCGACAGCATTCAGCACATCATCGTGATCTACGCGGAGAACCGCAGCTTCGATCAACCTGTACGGGCTCTTTCCGGGCGCCAACGGGATCGCCAATGCCACGCCGGAGCAGTACATCGCAGGTCGACCGCGACGGCAAAGCCGCTGCCGCATCTGCCGCCGGTATGGAAGGGGAAGAACGCCGATCCGGCGTATCCGGACGGACTGCCCAACAAGCCGTTTCGCCTCGATGCTGCCGCCCGTCAACATGCCGCTGTCGATGCCGACGCGCGACACTGATCCACAAGTTCTACCCGCAGCAGGAGCAGATCAACGGCGGGCGCAACGACCGCTTCGTCGAGGTGTCGGATCGCCGGCGCGCTGCCGATGGGCTACTACGACGGCTCGCCGCTGCCGATGTGGAAGCTGGCGCAGGAATACGCGCTTGCCGACAACTTTTTCATGGGCGCGTTCGGCGATTCGTTCCTCAACCACTTCTGGCTCGATCTGCGCCTGCACGCCGTTCGATCCGAACGCGCCGACGAAGCTGCGCGCGCAAGCTCGATCGCCGCGGCTGGCTCGAGCGCACCGCCGACTTCGCCATGCGTCGGCGCTGGCGGGACCGGCGACGTCCGTCGCCGGGTGAATTCACGCCCGACGGCTATCGCGCTCACGACCAACCAGCCGCCGTAGCAGCCGAGCCGCGTGCCGCCGGCCAAGAACGGCGACCCGCGCGCGGTGCGATCCGACGAAGCACCACCTGCCGCCGCAGACCGCCAAGACGATCGGCGACACGCTGTCGGCGAAGGGCATCACCTGGGCGTGGTACGTCGGCGGCGTGGAACGCGGCGGTCGCGGACGGCATGCAGCCTCCCGAGGCCAAGCGGATGGTCATCTACAACAACGAACCAGGCTGCGCCGTATTTCGTCACGCATCACCAGCCGTTCAACTATTTCGCGCGCTTCGCGCCCGGGCACGCCCGATCGCGCGCGGCACCTCAAGGACTACAACGACCTCGTCGCGGCGATCGATCGCGGCGACCTGCCGCAGGTCGCGTTCTACAAGCCGCAGGGTTCGCTCAACGAGCATCCGGGCAACACCGACGTCATGTCGCGGCGACGTCCACATCGGCGGAGCTCGTCGCGCGGATCAAGGCAAGAGCCCGCTCTGGGCGTCGACGGTGATCATCGTCACCTACGACGAGAACGGCGGGTTCTGGGACCACGTGCCGCCGCCCGAAGGGCGATCGCTGGGGGCCGGGATCGCGCGATTCCCGCGATCATCATCTCGCCGTATCGCCAAGCGGGGCTACGTCGACCACACGTCCTACGATACGACGTCGATCATCAAGTTCATCACGCGCCGCTTCGAGCTCGAGCCGCTGCCCGGCGCGCGCGCCGGCGCCGGCGACCTCACCAACGCGCTCGACTTGGCACCGTAAGGAAGCCTTGCCGCCGCCCGACCAACGCGCATCATCCGATCGGAGAAAGGCCATGCAAGGAGGCGATGCCGACCGATCCCCGGCGCGGAGCTACCTGTACTACCGCCACAGCCTTCCGGTGCGCCTCATGCACTGGACGAACGTCGTCGCGCTGACCGATCCTGCTGATGAGCGGGCTGCAGATCTTCAACGCGCATCCCGACGCTCTACTGGGCGGGCAAGTCGTCGTACACCGGCAGCGCCGCCGGTGCTCGCAGATCGGCGCGCGGCAGAGCGCGGAGCGGCGACGTCATCGGCACGACGCGCATCTTCGGCCACGAATTCGACACGACCGGCGTGCTCGGCGTCTCGACGATCGCCCGACGGCGAGCTGATGCGCGCGCGGCGTTCCCGTGGTGGATGACGATTCCCGGACAATCCGTGGCTGTCGATGGCGCGGGCGCTGGCACTTCTTCTTCGCCTGGGTGTTCGCTGATCAACGGCCTCGTGCTACGTCGGCGTATTCGGTCGGCGAGCCGGCACCTTGCGCGCGATCTCGCGCCCGACCGCAACGACTGGCGCTCGATCGGCCGGTCGATACGCGATCACCTGCGCTTCCGGCATCCGACCGGCGAGGCGGCCAAGCGCTACAACGTGCTGCAGAAGCTCGCCTATCTCGTCGTGATCTTCGTGCTGCTGCCGCTCGATCATCCTGATGGGCCTCGCGATGTCGCCCGTGGATGGACTCGGTGCTTGCCGGGCTGGGTCGATCTCTTCGGCGGGCGGCAGTCGGCGCGCACGATCCACTTCGTCGCCGCCTGGCTGCTCGTCGCCTTCGTCGCGATCCACGTGTTCGAGGTGATCGTCATCGGGGCTCTGGAATCATCTGCGCTCGATGATCACCGGGCCGGTATCGCATCCGAGTGGAGGAGCGCCATGAATCGCACGCGTGAGCGATCGCGGCGGCGCTTTCTCGCGCGCACGCTCGGCGCGGCCGGGCTCGCGCTCCTTGCCGGCTGCGAGCGGCTGTCGCAGACCGAATGGTTCCCGAAGGTGCTGGGCGCTGGCGAGACGGCGAGCAGCGGCGGTCGCGCACGCGCGTCACGTCGCGCCGGTCGATGGCGCAGGAGTTCGCGAAGCGGATCGCTCGCCGACGCTTCCGCAGCAACGGCACGGCGGAGCCGGACATCCGACGCCTACCGGCAGCTCGCGGCGAACGCGCTTTGCCGACTACCGGCTCGAGGTCGACGGCCTCGTCGACGCTCCGGCGAGTCTCTCGCTCGCCGAGCTGCGCGCGCTGCCGAGCCGCACGCAGATCACGCGCCACGATTGCGTCGAAGGCTGGAGCGCGATCGCGCAAGTGGAAGGGCGTGCGGCTCGCCGCGCTGCTCGAGTCCGTCCGGCCGAAGCCGCGAGGCGCGCTTCGTCGTGTTCCACTGCGCCGATCCGATGGCCGACGACGGCACGGACCTCTACTACGAGAGCATCGATCTCGAGGACGCGTTCCATCCGCAGACGATCCTCGCCTACGACATGAACGACGCAGCGCTGCCGATCGCCAACGGCGCGCCGATCCGGCTGCGGGTCGAGCGGCAGCTCGGCTACAAGCACGCGAAGTACGTGATGCGCATCGAGCTCGTGCGAAAGCTTCGCGCACATCGCGCGGCGGCAAGGGCGGCTACTGGGAAGACCAGGGCTACCAGTGGTTCGCCGGCATCTGAGTCGCTCCCGCCGGCTCACCTCGTCCGTCCGCATCCTGTGCCGTCGTCGCGGCACGCCGTCGGCTGCACGCTTCCGCGGTGCCGTCTCCTGCCTATCCAGATGTTTGCGCCGACGTCCGCGCATCGCGCTGCGCCGCAGTCGATGTTCATTTTTCGCCTGTCGTTCACACTGCCATCGCTCATGCCGACGTAACGATGCCTGCATGATCTGTCGCATCGTTTGGCCGACAGTGCGTATGTACTTGCATGTACTGAACAGAACAACTGGTAATGCTAAGGATAAAATGGTTGCTTTTATGCGATTTGTCATGTTTAATGATTGTGCCAATGTCAAGCTACGGTTCGAAGTGGCCGCTGTGGTCGATCCGTTCGCCGCGACCGGTCTGCTCCATGGGATGAGACCCGTCGCGATCACCTCAGAAGTTGCAATTTCATCTCCATCGGAGAAGGTATCGTCCATGCCTTTCATTCGCTGCCGTCTGCTCATTCTGCGTTCTTGGCGAGTCGCCGGATCGGTCGCCCCTGCCGGCCCACTCCATGGCGGAGCCTGGGGCCGAGTCGACGGATGTCGTCGCCGTGATGCATCAGCGGTGCGCGCGCGGACGCTGTCGCTCATCGATGCGCGCGGACGCCTGAGCGCCGCCACGCCGGGCGATACGCGGTCAGCGTCTCGCCGGAGTTCGTCTCGCATAGCGAAGCAGCGCGCACGCGATCTGGCGGCACTGGTCGACTACCAACCCCAGCCGAATTCCTGCGCGTGTCGCTGCCCGCGGAGCATTCGCGCCGGCTTGCCGGCGGAGGCCACGCCTTACGTCGAGGCAGGACGCGGACGAGACCGGCGAGCTCGAAGTGCTGCACGTCGATCACGCCGATCCGGCGCAACAACTACTACATCCACTTCCTGCGCAACGCCGCGGGCAAGTTCTCGCTTCACTTCGCCGGCAAGGCGCCGACGCTCGCGACCGGCGACCGCGTGTCGCGTGCGCGGCGTCAAGCTCGACAACGCCATCGTGCTCGCCGCCGGCGTCGATCACGCCACCGGTGCAGATCATCGGCCGGCGGCGTGCCGGGCACGCTCGGCGCGCAGAAGACGCTCACGATCCTCGTCAATTTCCGCGATGCGCCCGACGCAGCCGTTCACGGTTGCCTATGCGCAGAACGTGATGCTCGAACACGACCAGCAGCTACGACTACGAGGCCTCGTACCAGCAGACCACGCTCACCGGCGACGTCGCCGGCTGGTTCACGATCTCGGAGACGAGCGCCGGGTGCAACTATTCAACATCGCGACGCAGGCGCGGCAGGCGGCCGCGGCCGCGGGTTTCGCGCTCGCGCAACTATTCCCGATTCGTCTACGTCGTTCCCGGCCAACGCCTGCGGGTGGTGGGGCCTGGGCACGGTGGGCGGCAGCGCCGTCGCATGCGTGGGTCCACGCGCGCTATGGCTTCAGTCTCACGGTCGTCGGCCACGAGATGGGCCACAACCTCGGCCTGTACCACTCGCACTCGCTCGATTGCGGAGATGCCGCCGTCGCCGGCAGCCGGCTGTGTCGCGTCCGAGTACGGCGACGTCTTCGACATCATGGGCGGCGCCCGACGCGGCTGCGCGCACTACAACGCCTTCCAGAAGGAGCGCCTCGGCTGGCTCAACGCCGGCGTGTCGCCGCCGCTCACGACCGTCGCGGCGATTCCGGAGCACTCCAACTACACGATCGCGCCCATCGAGGACGCGCCGCAACACGACGTCGCGGGCGCTCAAGATTCCGCGCTCGACCGCGTGCGGCACCAGCAGCGAATGGTTCTACGTCGAGTCGCGGCAGGCGAAGGGCTTCGACGCGTTCCTGCGTCCAGCAATCTCAACGTCCAGACCGGCGTGATCGTCCACAAGGTGACCGAAGGCAACGCGGACAGCAGCTTCCTGCTCGACATGACGCCGGCGACGGCCTCGTGGACCGATGCCGCGCTGGTCGCAGGACAGACGTTCACCGATCCCTTGACCGGCATCGGCATCACGCCGCTGTCGGTGGGAGGCTCGTCGAGCACGGTCGCCGTCACCTTTCCGCCTGCCGCGTGCGCGCGCATCGCGCCGACGGTGACGCTGACGCCGAGCGGCACGGTGTTACGCCGACCGCGGGCGCCAGCGCGACCTATTCGGTCGCCGTGAACGAACAACGACAGCTGCGGTTGCGGCGCATCGACCTTCGACCTGAGCGCGCGCGTGCCGTCGGGCTGGGATGCGACATCGGCACGCACCGCATCCATCGCGCCGGCGAGCTACCGGGGCGCGAATGTGACGGTCGCGATCGCCAGCGGCAGGCGCCGCGGCGTTCTACACCGTCACCGGTTTCGGCGGCGAACTTCGGTCGGCGTCCGCGTCCGGTCGGTTCGCGCCGCCACGATCGCCATCGCGCCTGCCCGCCGCCGCTGCTCGGACGTTCACGGTCAGCGCGACCACCGACAAGGCCACCTACGCGCTCCCCGCCAACCGGGATCGGTCAATGTCGACATCACGACGAAGGTGCTGAACGGCGCGACGGCGCGTCCGTGGCGCGGCGGTAAGCGGTCCGCGTGACCGCGCCGGGCGGTTGCCGTCACGACGCTCAACGAGACGACGGACGCGACAACGGCAAGGCCAAGGTGACTCGTGCTGCGCTCAGACCGGGATCGGCGAGTGGGCACGTACCAGGTGACGAGCATCGCGCGACGTCGGGACTCGTCGAGCAGCACGGCGACGACGAGCTTCGCCGTGCGATAGCGATGCTGGACGCTGCTCGCCTCAGCGTCGGCTCAGAGGGCCACGCGCACGGTACCTGCTCGGTCTACCCGCCGGCGTCGACGAGCTTTCGTCGGCAGTTCACGCTCACCATCCGCTGCTCCAAGCAGCGAACAAGCCATGCAGGAACCATTCGCCGTCGTCGGTCCCGTAGCGGTGGTCGCGATAGATCCACACCGTTTCGCCGCGCGGGTTTTCGGCGATGAAGTAATCGCGGCGCACATCGGCGCCGTCCCACCACCCGGACTCGATCCGCTCCGGCCCGTCGCGCAGCACCCAAGGCTGCGCTTCGAGCCGATGGCCCAGGAAGTCGACCAAGGGCTCCGGCTCGGCGAGCAGCCAGGCGGGCCGGCAGGTCTCAGGCGCGGGATGGAAACGGCGGTCGGAAACGGCAGCGAGAAGCGGCTTCTCCGGTCGGCTTGCCTGCTGCCGAAGCTCTGCGTGAAGCGGCCGCGCCCGCCGTTGTTGTCCATCCCGATCTTCGTTTCACGCCACGCGCGCTCGGGTCGATGCTCGGCGTGCGATGCGACGAGCGTCACGGCGTCCTCGCCCAGCCGTGCGCGCAGGCGATCGAGCAGCGGAACGGTCGGCGGCTGCATTGTCGCCGGGGAGCAGTCCGAGGTTGCGGCTCGCGAGAGGGCGATCGCCTCGCTCGCGAGCGTGATCGCTTCGACGGGCGCGGGCAGCACGACGCGCGCGAGCCGCTCGCGCAGCACCGAGATGAGATGCGCGGGCTCGCGCCCCGGCGCTGCGAGCGCGAAGCGGACCATGGTGGCGCACACGCCCGTCGCAATACCGGCGTAACGCTCGTGCGCGAGGGCGAGCGACATTTCGGTGACGCCGAGTCCGCGGCCCGTGAGCCATCCCGCCAATCCTGAAGACGAGCCGGTTGACTGCGAACGCGAGCGCATCGACGTTGGCCACCGGCGCCGGCAGGTCGAGCTTTCCCGAATAACGCGGCGGCGGCACGAACAATGGCCGCAACTCGGGAACGAGGCCGCGCACGCGATCGAGGAGGACGACGAAATCCTCCCCACGCGCCGTGCCAGCGCAGCGCGCGGCAGCGCGAACGCCTGGCCGAACGTCGTGATGCCGGCGGCTTTGAGCGTCGCGACGGCGGCGGGATCGGCCTCGGCGAGGGCGAGCGGCAGCGAGGCGAGCGCATCGCCGCACGATGCCGGCGAGATCCGTTTGCGCCCGCGCGAACAGCAAGGCCGCGGCGGAGGTCGGCGCGAAAGCCCATCGCGCGGTATAGCCCAGGTCGCGCGTGCCGCGGAAAGCCGCGCCGTCAATCGGCTTCAGCCACCGAAGAGCCGCAGGCTGCCGCCGATCTCCGCGAGCACCGCATCGGGCGGCGCCAGGGCGACGGTCGGCGTGAACTGCGTTGCCCACGACGCCACGGCATCGAGCGCGGCGGATTCGACCTCCGGATCGCGTTCGCGCAACACGAGGTCGGTCGACAGCACGAGCGATGCCGAGACGAGCTGCCCGGGATGCACCCGGCCTCGCGTGCGACGGCGTTCGCGCCGACGATGCGCGGCGCGCGCCCGCCGTTCGTCACCGCGAACGGCTTTGCGGCGTCAGCGGGCGCTTCCCCCGCGAAACATCGAGAGGCAGCGAGGGTAGAGAGCAATACGTAACTGAACGGTGCTGGCCAC
>ERZ1370068.436-contig-10394_pt1 | contig 46854 bp, 55 predicted proteins | sample MGYA00561227_ERZ1370068 | MGnify/ENA primary metagenome ERZ1370068 (study PRJEB38410, sample SAMEA6850437) | metagenome | study: Metagenomic assessment of the ecological functions of the soil: analysis of the soil microbiota associated with the... | reverse complement strand
GTATCACCGAATTCAGTTACGTATTGCTCCGCTTAAATCGATTGTGACCCGGCCGGTGGTCCCAGAGCATGTTCAGCAAATACTTCCGGCCATCTTCTTCATGGAATAAAGACGGATCAAAACCGCTGCTGTTTAGATAAATCGGATCGGACCAATCGCCGTCGATGGCCGGACTGGTGACCAGATAGTTATGAAAATCGCGCAGCGAGGCTCCGGACGCACCCGCCACGCTGGTTCGTCCGTAACGTTTCACGTCGGTGTAAATCAGATAGAAAAGACCACCTGCATAAGTCAGACACGGCGCCCACACACCGCACGAGTCAGGCTCGCCGAGCATGTTTAGTTGGCCGGCGCGTCGCAGCGGACGCGTAATCAGCTGCCAGTGGATCAGATCGCGCGAGTGATGAATCTGCACGCCCGGATACCACTCGAACGTGGAAGTGGCGATGTAGTAATCGTCATCCACGCGGATGATAGAAGGATCGGGATTGAATCCGCGGAGAATGGGGTTGTTTATATTCTTCGACATACCGCGATTGAGCTATGCAGATATCGTTTTGAGTTGCGTCTCGGGCCCGCGAACTACGGTCCACAGAATCAACGCACCCACAAGATCGAATACTCCCAAACAAACAAAGAAAGGAGTGTATCCAACCGAAGTAACCAGGGCTCCGATTAATAACGAAAACAGCAGCACCCGGCGTTACCGAAAGTTCCGGCCATACCCGCTACGGTCGCGACTTCGCCACGCCTGAATAGATCGGATGACATCGTGATGACTGTGACGGACAGTGTTTGGTGCGCAAATCCAGCGAGACTGATCAGCGCCACTGCGACATACGGATTTGCGACGAAGCCGGCGAAACCCACGCTCACCATCAGGCAAGCGCCGATGGTGAAAGCGCCTCGGCGGGCGTTAATCAGCTTGAAACCGGCAAATCTTTGCAGCGCGGAGGTTACTGCCGGGCCAAACAAACACCCCAGGTCAGCGGCGAGAAATGGCAGCCAGGCAAACATTGCGATCTGTTTGAGATCAAAACCGCGCACCGTCTTCAGATAGAGCGGCAGCCAGAAGGTTAGTGTTCCCCACGTCGGATCCGCGAGCATGCGCGGTAAAGCGATGCCCCAGAAATTTCTTTGCCGGGCGATTTGCAATATTGAAGGACGTCGGCCATCGCTTTGCAAATGCTGCTCTTGACCCGCTTTGATGTGATTCCGCTCAGCCGCAGAGAGACGTTGGTGTTTCTCCGGTGATTCGTAAAACAGCAGCCACAATACGACCCACACGAGCCCCATGCCACCGGTAATCACAAAGGCGGCCCTCCAGTTGTAAGCCAGGATGGCCCAGACTACCAGCGGCGGTGCGATCATCGAACCGACGGACGCTCCAATGTTGTAAACGCCGCCGGCGAAACCTCGCTCCTGCGCCGGAAACCACTCGGCGGTTGCTTTCATGCCGGCAGGATTGGCTGAGCCTTCGCTGAATCCCAGCAGTGCTCGCAGGCCGGCCAGCGTCGGCCAGTTATACGCGAGCCCGTGCGCCATATTTGTCAGCGACCATGCCGTCGCAAAGATGGCCAGCCCGATGCGCAGGCCAAGCACGTCCAACACGTAGCCAACCAGCGGCTGGAACATGATCGCAATCTGGAAAGCACTGATAATCCACGAATACTGCTGCTCGGAAATCCCCAGGTCCTGGAGTAGAGTCGGCGCGGCTACGGCCAGGGTACTGCGCGTCAGGAAGTTGAGGATGGAACCGAGCATTAGCAGCAGCATCATCCACCAACGCAATCCCCAAAACCTCGAGTGGTAGCCTAATTTCATCGTAGGGTTTTCTGTAGCCCAGGCGTTTACGCCTGGGTGAGAAACAGGAGGCGAAAGTAAGTCCCATTAATGGGGCTTTTAGAACTAACCCTCCTTCATTCCCCAGGCGTAAACGTCTGGGCTACGTAAAAATCATTCAAATACGAGCCCTATCAACCTCGATACGGCTTTGTCCTTTCCAGCAGTGTGTTGCAGAATCGCTTCCTTCAAATCAAGGCTGGGTTCCCCCGCCTCTCGTGTGTGATTTGAATCTCGTTTCATGAGCGATCAGCGACTGACTATCTGGTGCAACAACGACTTTAGTGGCGACCAAAAGCTGGAACGCGAATTATTAATCGAAGAAACACGCCGCGCACCGGTTGCTGATCTTTGACGCGTGCGATGTAGAAGCTCGCGCGGCTCTAAAAACAGCCGAGATTGCTTTTGGCGCTCCCGATCCTCAAGGCGTCTGCGAATCAGCGAACGTTCGTTGGGTCCATTTGAACACGGCCGGCTATACAGGCTTTGACCAGCAGAACATCCGCGCGAATCTCGCGCAGCGCGGAGCTATCGTCACCAACAGCTCGGATGTATACGCCGAACCCTGCGCGCAGCACCTGCTGGCAATGATCACCAGTCTGGCCCGTGGGCTGCCGGCGGCGCTCGAAGATCAGCGCGGTGATCGTTCGTGGCGGCGTTCGCTCCGGCCCACTTTGCCTTTGCTCACCAATCAGAGTGTTTTGATTCTGGGCTTTGGCACGATTGCCCGCCGCCTGGTTGAGCTGTTGCGTCCGCTCGAGATGAATCTGATGGCCGTTCGTCGTCAGGTCAGCGGCGATGAACCAATCCGGATCATCACGGTTTCAGAATTGGATGAGTTCCTGCCCACTGTCGATCACCTGGTCAACACGCTGCCGGCGAACGAAACCAGCGAAGGCTTCGTAAGCGCCGCGCGGCTGGCCAGACTAAAGCCGGAGCCATTGTCTACAACATTGGGCGCGGCACGACGATAGACCAGAATGCGTTAATCAAAGAACTGCGCGACGGACGTCTTGCGGCCGCTTACCTCGACGTTACCGAACCAGAACCGTTGCCGCCGGATCATCCGCTGTGGAACACGCCGAACTGTTTTATCACCCCACACCTGGCCGGTGGCCACCAGACCGAAAAAGAAAGACAGGTCAGACACTTCCTCGATAACTTGCGACGCTTCGAACAAGCAAAGCCTTTGCGCAACCGGGTTATTTAAGAAAGCTACCTAGATTCCCCGGGGTTGGGGAGGGGCGCAGCTACGAGTCGATACCCAAAAAGATCCCGGGCGGGCTGAAAGCCCGCGCGCACAAAGTTGCTTTTCTCTTTGCCCTAGCTGCGCCTCCCCAAGCCCCTCCCAAAGGGAGGGGAGCAAATACTATTTTCATTCTGACCTTGATCCTAGTGCTCCTTACTGCCGGCTCTTCCCATCGGCCCGACCTGCCTGAGCGAAAGATGGCATCGATCACCGCCATGTTCTTGATCGATTCCTCCAGGCGGACAGGACCGGCTCGGTGCCTTCGCGAATGCAACGCGCAAACAAGTCGGCTTGAATCGTATATTGATCGCAGACTTCGATCTCGATTGTTTCGATACCGGCGCCAAACAGATCTGAGCCATCGTCAAGCAGGATCTGACAAGCTCGATCGGGTGGCGCGTTGACCGGTATTTGCACTTCAAGTCGTCCTTTGGTGCCCACGATTTGAACCCTCTGGAACGGTGTCATGCGCGTGCTGCAGGTAAAGGACGCCTGCCCACCAGCGAAGTCGAGCAGTCCCTGAAGTCAGCACGTCAGTTCGGGTCGTTTCGTCTGTTTTGATCAGCCCCATCACCCGTCTGGGTTCGTCCCGAAAAATCAGGCGCGAGAAGAAGATCAGGTAACAACCGATATCCATCAAGCCCCACCGCCAATCTCGGCGATGTTGCGGATGTTTTGCGGATCGGGGTTGTTGTAGCTGAAGTGCCCCATCACCGAACACACGTCTCCGATCCGTCCGGCCTCAATCAGTTCGAGCACGCGCAGCCATTGCGGATGGGTGCGAACCATGAAGGCCTCTTCAATTCGTACTCCGGTGCGATTGCGCGCTCCCAGCAACTGGGTCGCCTCATGCGCAGTGAGCGCGATTGGTTTTTCGCAGAGCACATGCTTGCCGGCCTCGGCGGCTTTGATGGACCAGGGAACATGCAGATGATTCGGCAGCGGAATGTAAACCGCCTCGATGTCCGGGTCGGCGAGTAATTCTTCATACGATCCGAAGGCCCTGGAAATACCCAGTTCGCCCGCCCAGCGCTCAGCCTTGCCCAGCTCACGCGAGGCCAGCGCGATCACGTTTCCCGAGTCACAACGCTGCATCGCCGGGATTACTTTCCTGACGGCGATATTGGCAGCGCCCAAAACTCCCCAATTAACTTTTTGGTCATAAGCGATTTCGAAAACTTTCGGGTGGCCCGAGATAGCTCGGCCGAGTCTTGCCGGTATTGACGACGAGTTTTTCCAGTACGATCCCGGGGTCTAAGGCCCAGAACTTCAAAATGTGATAGCCGGGGTTCGCGAGTTTATGCCTTGAACTGATAACGCGCACGGCGTCTCTAACGGAACGCTCCCATTCAGCTTGCGAATAGTCAGAATGAAGATTTATCACTTGAGGAACTTCTTCGTCGAATGAGATTCCGTAGCGCAGACCTTCGCCCGGTTGAAATTTCTGGGTCGGCGCAAGGTACGCATCCACACTCACCTCGCCCGTGTGAAACAGGTACATTTTGTAATCGAGATGAGGACTGCCGGCCGTAATTCTCTGAGCGGCGGCGTTAACCGGAAAGGTCGTCATGGCCGAGAGCGTGCGGCCAAAGTCAGGAAGCCTGACCCAGTGAATGCTTTCGCCCTCACTCTTGCCGGTAAAGTGCTCCGCTTCGATCGAGACCCAGCCGTCAGTTTCTACGAAACCGTCCAGGGCATCGCGCTGTGGCGACGCCGGATTCAGAATCGGCACGTTGATTATGATCCGCCGGCGGCCATCCGGGTCGCTTACAGTGACCGTGCCTTTGGTTGCATCCCGCGGAATCGTCGCCCAATCAACATTGACCCAAATTCGTTGCTCTTGCTGGATGGTTCCGCCGGACTGCGTCAATTGCAACCATGGGGAATCTGTCTCAAGGTGAAATTGAAACGGCGTATCGCCGCGATTGAAAATCTCGAAGTACCGCGGCTGCTGATCGTAGACATTCAGCGGCGGCAGCATTGGTTGTCCGGCTGATTCCGGCCAACTCAAGGAGATCCTTCGATCGCCACGCCTAACTCTGATCCACGCGTAAGTTGAATCTCCTGCACGCCGGGCATGGCATTGCGCACGGGCTGGTTCCAGAAGGTGTAACCGAGATGGGTCTGGTCCATCATGTGGTTCCATTTGCCGCCCGCCAGCCTGTGATTGTAGTAATCGGAAACGGCTGCATCGGCGCGGAACAATCCACGCGCGCGATTTGCCAATTCGTTTGTGGCGGCGCGGCCCTGGACCGCGTACAGGCGATTCTGCCGACGGTGACGAGCAACTCGTTGACCACGGCACTTGCCTTCACGGGATAAACCACGAGTTGATAAAACGCGTCTTTCTTTTCCTCCGGCATTGCCTCGTAAAGTTTCTCGGCTCGCAATGCCAGGCGTTGGTAATCAGCGACGACAGTTTCCGCCTCGCGATAATCGATCAGACTGTACGTCGTTGGTTCGAGTAGCTCTGGTTTGCGCCGCCCATTGAACTTCGTGTAGGTCTCGACAATGTCCGCAATCTCGGACGCGTGTTCCGGCCCGAACTCTCGCGTGGCCCAGGCACGTCCAAAGTTTCCCAGACTATCGGCCGGCCACTTTTCCGGATTCCAGGCAAAGTCCAGAAAGAACTCAATCGGAAACTCCATCGGTTTGAGGTCGCCGACATTCACGATCCAAATTCGATTCGCACCGTAGTGATAGGCGAGGTTCATCTGCTCCTGAATCTTTGTGATTGGAATCGTGTTGAGCCATTTGTAGGATCGCGGGCCGCCAACATAGTCAAAATGATAATAAACACCGGCGCCGCCCTTACGCTGGCGTTCTTCAGCAGTGGGCAGACGGCGAATGTTGCCCCAGTTGTCGTCGCACCAGAGCAAGGTCACGTCGTCGGGCACGCGCATTCCTTTTTCGTAATAGTCCTGGACTTCTTTGTAGAGCGCCCAGACCTGCGGCACCTGGCTCAGATCGGCGTTAACGTTTTCGGCAATAATCTTTCGCTGATCGGTGACGATGCGCTCGAGCAAAGCGGTGTTGGTCTCGCGCGACATCGGCAGGTCACCATCACCACGCATGGCGAGGGTGGTAATGCTCTCGAAATTTCTGTTGCGGTGGACACCCTCGGTCCAAAACGCGCGCAGCGCTTCACCATTTGTGGAGTAGTCCCACGCGCCGTTTCCGTGACGTTTCCATTCCTGTTGCGCGCGCAGCATCGGCTCGTGATGTGAAGTACCCATCACGATGCCATATTCGTCTGCGACCCTTGGATTGAGTGGATCGTCCTCGTTGAAGGCGCTGTTCCACATCGCCGGCCAGAGATAATTCGCTTTCAAACGCAGCAGCAGCTCAAAAACCTTTTCATAAAACTGGTGATTGTAGTCGCCAAATTTTTCTCTGACCCATCCCGTCAGCGCGGGCGCTTCGTCATTAAGAAAAATCCCGCGGTACTTGACTGCGGGCTCGTCCTGGACGTAACGGCCGGGTCGAATGAACAGTTGATCGTGATGCTGGACGGGCACGTCGGCCCACCAATACCACGGCGACACACCAATCTGTTCCGACAAATCGTAAATGCCGAAAATCGTTCCCCGCTTATCACTGCCGGCAATAATCAGGGCCTGGTCCACGCCTGGCCATGGACGCGCCACGGTTTGGATGAGGAATGACTCCCAACGATTTCGGAGGCGCGCGACATCGAGTTTGCCCGCGCGAGCTAATTGATCAATTTGCTGGTTCTTTCCGACTGTGCCGGCGACTATGATCTCTGTCGCTTTTGCGCGAAGCCTTTGCCAGTAACGCCGGTTTTCGTTTTGTTACGCGCTCGATGTCAGTTTGTAGATCACGCGCCGCCCGCAGCACGCCGGGATAATCCTGCGAATCAACGATGATGGTGGTTGCGGTGTCTTTGGCCGCCAGTGGGAAAAATGCCGAGCCTGGAGCGAACTCGACATAGCGAGTCTGGCCGATTGCGCACGTCTCAGGAACGTATGTCAGCGCGCATGCCAGTCCAATGATTAAGCAGGTTAAGTTATACCGAAGCGTGGTCACGAATTAGCCAATCCCGAAACTTCGCGCAAGTCGCGCTATCTCACGCCAAACAGGATATCGACCGTCAGTTGGTCGAGCCGTTCGTATGGCAACTTCTTTGCCGCTAACTCGATTCGATCCAGCGGCAGTGATTTAACCTGATCGGCGCGCGCGCGACTGTAATCGCCGAGCGGGCCTGAATATTCGGGCGCGCTGCTGCGGATCTCAGACAACAGCGCCTGGATTTCAGCATCTTCGTTGAATTGCCGGGCCTTATCTTTGAGAATTAGATAATTTCGCATGCAGCCGGCGGCAAATTCCCACACGCCGTCTTCATTTTCGCTGCGATAACAATGAGCGTCGAAGTGGCGTGGGCCATCGTAAGGATTCTTCCAGCAGCTTCACCAGAAAGAAGAGGTTCTTGATTGATTCTGAACCGAAGCGTAGATCCTGATCAAAGCGCGGGCCCTTCTGATCGTTGAGGTCGATATGAAAAAGCTTGCCGGCTTCGACTGCCTGCGCCACGACGTGATAGAAATTCAAGCCCGACATTTGTTCGTGGCCCACCTCCGGGTTAACGCCGACCATCTCCGAGTGATCGAGGGTCGCGATGAAACCGAGCATGGCTCCGGTGGTCGGCAGATAAATATCGCCGCGGGGCTCGTTCGGCTTTGCTTCGAGCGCGAACTTGTATTCATAGCCCTGGTCGATGGAATACTCGCAGAGAAAGTTGAGCGCTTCGCGATTCCACTTCAGCGCTTCACGCGCGTCCTTGGCGGCATCAACCTCTGCGCCTTCGCGTCCGCCCCAGAAAACGTAGATGCGCGCGCCCAACTCTGCGCCCATATCCATCGAGCGCATCGTTTTCTGCAGCGCGTAAAGGCGCACGCCCGGATCGTTGGAGGTGAACGCGCCGTCCTTGAAGACCGGATCGTAAAGAGGTTCGTGGTCGCCATCGGGACCTTCATCCCGTGATCGTTGAGGGCCTGTTTGAATTCGCCCACGATGCGATCACGTTCCTGCGGCGTGGCATCGATCGGCACCAGATCGTTGTCGTGCAGGTTGACGCCGTACGCGCCGAGCCGGCTCAGTTCTTTGACGATCTTAACCGGGCTCAGACTTGGCCGCGTGGCCTCGCCAAATGGATCGCGTCCGCGATTGCCGACGGTCCATAGTCCAAAGGTGAATTTATCTTCCGGTTTCGGTGTGAATTGTTTGCCAGCCATTTCCTTCTCCCTGAACTCTTATGATTGCTAAGCGGTCTATCGGAAAATGTGTCGTCTTCAGTTCGACCAGTTCTTCAGTGGTAATCTAATTCATCGTGAACCTTTCTCTAGCCCAGGCGTTTACGCCTGGGTCAGAAATAGCAAGCGCGATGAAAGGCCCATTAATGGGGCTTTTGAAACTATTCTTTTTCCGTCCCAGGCGTAAACGCCTGGGCTACGTAAAGATCGCTTGGGCGCCACGATGCAACCTGATGTTGCTCCTTTTGTTGATCTGACTCTCGTTCAACTTCCTCTTTTCAACTGTACTCTTACTGGGATCGCCGGTAGCTGGCGGGGCCTGGTCCCTCGCTGACGGAGGTCCAAGGATTTTCCTGAACAAAGGCTTGAGCGCGTCTGCCCATATTTGATAGCCCTTCAGGGTCAAGTGCAGCTTGTCGACCATCACTCCTTCTAATAAGACGCCATCGGCACCGGCGAGTTTATCGTTGATGTTCAGGAAACGAATTTTCCTGCCATCAGCGAACGAGGCTATGTTCTCGTTGATCCGGTTGATAATCGGGACGACTGCGATGTTGTCATTGCGCGGGAAGATCGCGGTGAGAATGATTGTCGCGCGCGGCGCTTTTTTCCGACATAGGTCGATGATCGCCTGGATGCCGCTGGTAATGTCCGCAACCTTGGCGTCATCGCCCGGATCGCGCCCGACGTTGTTCGTGCCGGCAAGAATGACAATCACCTTCGGGTTGACGCCGTCCAATTCGCCATTTTCCAGACGCCAGAGAATATTCTGCGTCGTATCGCCACCCCAGCCAAAATTGGCGGCATTCCAACCAAAGAAGTTTTGCTTCCAATTGGCGAGAAAGTCCGGATAGTCAGTCGCACCCCAGCGCCGGGTAATTGAGTCGCCCAGGAAAAATACGTCGATTCTCCCGCGCCGGGCCTTCTCGAGTAATTGTTGGTGCGCCAGTTGCGAATTGCGGTCGGTGCGCGGCGACGGTTTATCAGCGGGGACGGGTTATCAGCGGGCACTGTTGATTGTCCGAAGGAGGAAGTCGTCAAGCCACAGAGACACAAAGAGAGAGTGAAGAATACAGAAATCATTTTCCGTTTGCGGTGCGACATGCTCATCTGCGATCTTCAACTGAAGTCAGTACCATTCGCGTCAGCGAATGGATCAAAGAGGCTTCTTTAGTCCATCCGCTGACGCGGATGGTACCGACCCGTGCCAGTTTCAGGTTCACTACCGCCTCGGAATGCCGGCTTCGGCTTGCCCGCGCGGTCGAACAGCAGCGGGTAACTTGTCCTCCCCCGTACCGGCCAGTCATTCAACCACGAATCGCCATCCGTCACTCCCCAGAACGTCACTCGATCGATGCACGTCGCCATGCTTGCGAATACCGCGAACAGCTCGGCATATCGCTTCGCCAGGGCTTGCTGCACCGAATCCGGTAAGCCGTTCGCATACGGATTCAGTTGGGCCCGCAACTCAACATTCAAACTGATATCTGCCCCGCGATGTTGCGACGCCCGCGGCAAAACGTCAACGTCCAACTCGGTGATGTTCACTTTAACGCCCAGCGACGCGAACGCGACAATCGTCTCTGACTGCTGTTGGGCGGTGGGCCAATCCATCTTGTCGTGACCCTGAAGCCCGACCGCGTAAACCGGAACCGCCGCGAGCCTTAAGCTTCTTGATCAGATCGATCGCACCCTTCCGTTTGGCCTCGTTCTCCAGAGAATAATCGTTGTAATAGAGCTGGGCTGACGGATCAGCTTCATGGGCAAATTCAAAAGCTTTCACCAGATAGTCTTCGCCAATGATTTTCATCCACGGCGTCTGGCGCAAGCTTCCGTCTTCATCAAGCGCTTCGTTAACAACGTCCCAGCCTTTGATTCGCCCCTGGTAACGTCCGACCACTGTGTGAATGTGATCGCGCATGCGGTCAAGCAAAGTCTGCCGATCGACGGGACCGCCTTTGGCATCCTCGAAAACCCAGCGCGGCGTCTGGTTGTGCCAGACCAGAGTGTGACCGACGATAAACATGCGGTACTTTTCACCGAAAGCAACGTAGCGGTCGGGTCCCTCGAAGTTGTACTTGCCGGGTTCAGGATGGACCGACTCCCACTTGAGAACATTCTCCGGGGTAATTGAATTGAACTGGGTGGTGATGATAGGCAGCCCGCGCTGGTCGCGCCCGGTGAATTGATTTTGGTTTAGCGCGGCGCCGATCAGGAAGTCTTTCTTGAAAACATCCTTCAGGGCTGGTTGATTGGCAGGTGCCGCCGAACGGAAATCGCCAGCAACTCCGCGACCTAAAAACGCAAGCAAAACCGCCAGGAAAACAGCACGTCTGACCATTTTTTGCGCCATAAAGGATTTCGAGTTTTGGCTAATAAATTCCGGCCTGCTTCTAATCACATCGGGCTTTGCACGGTAACTCTCTCCGCTTCCGTTGAAACATTTACTCGGGGCCCTGATCACCGCGCTAACGGCGGCTGTGAATGAGAAATCAACCATCTTATGTCAGTGCTCCGGAGCAGGAATGTTGGTGGCGAACTGTTGGCGACGCTGTGCCAGTTCATCCTGTATGCGCAGATTCAGCTTCTTGCCAATCGGATAAATGATCAGACAAACGAGGCCGAGCCCCATTGCCAGCGCCGGATAGACACTGGCGCCCAGCCTGATCCCCAAAAGCGCGCGGCCCGTTTGCGCCACATTCGGAACGTAACCATAAAGGTCGAGCACCCAGGCGCTCAAAGCGCCGCCCAAACTCAGGCCCGCCTTGAGCGCAAAAAAGAATTCCCGCGTACATAAATCCCGTGGCCCGCCGAGACGTCTGCCATTCCGAATAATCCGCCACGTCCGCAATCATCACCCAAAGCAGAGGCACGGTCGGTCCCCAACCGATGGCCCAAAGAATGCTCAATCCGAACATGGCGCCGATCGATCACTGGTCCAATGAAAAATACCAACACCGTGGCGATCATGGTAACCGCCATTCCGGCGATGAAGACCGACTTTTTACCGAAGCGATCCGCCAACGGCTTGGAGAAGATGATCCCGATTATTTGAATCAAGCTGCCGATGACGAAGAATAGACTCACTCCGACGGCTGCTGCGTTTGACCCGTCGGGTTTCACCAGCAGGCCCAGTGAATTCAGTACTGACTGCCACGCGGTCAGCGAGCCGGTCGATCCCGCCAGTCCCAGCTTATCCAGGAACGCCCGGAGCTGTTGAGCATCAAGATAGTAAGCAAAGAAATAATTCGACGAGCTACCGCGTACCACCAGCATCGTGAAGATCAAAAGCGTGAGAATGAACATCACAATCCATGGGCCGCAACTAAAAACGTTCTTCAGATCTTCGCCGAGCGACGGTTTCTGTCCGGGAAGTGGTTGCACCCGCTCGCGAGTGCTCACGAATGTGATTAGGTTGAAAATGATGATGAGGCCGCCAAAGATCCGCCATTGTAATCGCCCAGCCTTTGGCCGAATCGCCCTGGCCTAACTTGGCCACGAGCGGCAGCGGCAGCGCCTGGATGAAGAACTGTCCAATCAGCGCGCCGACAAATCGATAACTCGCGATGCCGCTGCGCTCGCTTGAATCCGGGGTCATCACACCCATCAACGCAGAATATGGTGTGTTGTTCGCTGAATAGAGCATCATCACCAGCGCGTAAGTGATGTAGGCATAGATGAGCTTCCCAGCCGGGCTAATATTCGGCGTGACGTACACCAGCCAGAAAACCACGCCGAAGGGAACGGCCGTGAACAGAATCCACGGACGGAATTTGCCCCAACGGGTCTGTGTCCGATCGGCGAGCGCCCCGACGACCGGATCGAAAACGGCATCACCCAACCGCAATACGAGGAACATCGAGCCGACCGCGACTGCGGAAAGCCCTACCGTGTCTGTATAAAAGCGGGTTTGATAAAGAATCATCGACTGGAAGAAAAAGTTGGTAGCGATATCGCTAAAACTGTAACCAATCTTTTCTTTGACCGAGAGTCTTTGGCTTGTGTTGGTCATTAGTTTGGCCCTGTGAAGCGCAACCTTAGTTCATTGTTCTCCGATTCTTGTGGCACGGGCGTCCCGCCCGTGGAGTCACGCGCAGGATGCACTCTGCCACATTTGCTACCTCGTCACACTCAATATCACTTTCTGCAAATCTTCGTCGCGCGAGGAATTGCCAATCATGATTTCGAAATCGCCCGGCTCGACCAGATATTTCATGTTGATGTCATAGAACGAAAGCGATTCAGGCGTGATGTCGAGCGCTACGGTCTTTTGTTCACCCGGCTCCAGCGCAAACCTTCTGAAATCCTTTCAGCTCTTTGACCGGCCTGGTTACTGAACTCACCAGATCCCGGATATACATCTGGACCACTTCCGTGCCCGCGCGCTTGGCCGGTGTTGGTGACGTCTACCAAAACCCGAGTCGATTCTTTGCGTGCGATGCTCTTCTTTTCCAGACGAACATTCCGGAGCGCGAAGGTCGTGTAGCTTAGTCCATAGCCGAACGCGAAAAGAGGCGACACGTCGTCAAACAAATAACCACGCCGCGCGGATGGTTTGTAGTTGTAGAAAACCGGCAAGTGCCCGGCTGAACGCGGAATCGTGATCGGAAGTTTCCCGCCCGGATTGTGGTCGCCAAACAAAACGGCCGCGACGGCATCGCCCATCTCCTGACCGAGATACCAGCACTCAAAAATTACCGGGACATTGTTCGTTGACGTAGTTAATTGAGATCGGACGGCCGTTGAAGAGGAGAACGATCACGCGGCTTGCCGGTGGCGAGCATCGCCTGCACCAGTTCTTCCTGCCGGCCAATCAAATCAAGGTTCGGCCGATCGCCCATGTGATTCAGGTTCCAGGCTTCGCGCGAAGTTTGTTCGTTGTCGCCGATGGCGAGAACGATCACGTCTGCCTTCTGCGCAACTTCGACGGCCCTGGCAATTTGCTTTCGATCCTCGACCGGATCGCTGGCGATGACTTCGTCGACGTTCCAGTGCCCCGCCGATGGTGATCTTGCAGCCTTCGCTGTAAAGGACCTTCGCGCGCTTGCCGACTTTGGCCTTGATGCCCTCGAGCACGCTGACGTCGTGCTTCTGGGCACGCCACTGTAACCGCCGAGCAGACTGCGATTCGCGTTCGGACCGATGACGGCAATGGTCTTGAATCTTATTCAGATTGAGCGGCGCCAGATTGTTTTCGTTTTTCAGCAGAGTGATTGTTGCGCGGCGCCGCTCGCGCGCGAGCTGCGCGATGTTCGTCGCAGCCGACCACGCGCTCGGCCTCGTCCGGATCGACGTAAGGATCGTCAAACAATCCCAGCTTGAACTTCCAATAGAGCATCGGCGCAACCAAGTCATCGAGCTGCTTTTCCTTCAGTTCGCCCTTGGCGAACCAGATCGACGAGGTGCAGATAACAATCCGGCTCGGGCAATTCGATGTTGACGCCGGCCCTGACCGCCAGCCGGCAGGCTTCGCGCTTGTCCTCTGGCCACGAAGTGGCCGTGCGTGTCAGGCCGATAATTCAACTCCCAAATCGCGTAGTAGTCGGAAACGATAAAGCCCTCGAAACCCCATTCCTTGCGCAGCACGTCACGCAGCAGCCAGCGGCTGGCGTGCGATGGCACGCCGTCCACTTCGTTGTAGGAAGCCATCACGCTGATGGCTTTCGCTTTCTTGATCGCTTCGCTTAAAGGTGAAAGAAATGTCTCGCGCAGCACGCGCAAGCGAAACATTCGCCGGAGCGCAGTTCATTCCTGATTCCGGCTGCCCGTGCGCCGACGAAATGTTTCAGCGTGGCGATCGACGCGCTTTTTGTCTTTGAACGATGCATCGCCCTGAAATCCGCGCACTGCGGCAATGCCCATGCGCGACACGAGATAAGGATCTTCGCCGTAGGTTTCTTCCACGCGGCCCCAACGCGGATCACGCGCCACATCCACGACCGGCGTCAAGCGCCTGGTGCGTGCCGCGAACGCGGGCCTCTGCGGCGGTCATCGTGAACAGGCGTTCGACCAATTCAGGATTGAAGGTCGCGGCCAGACCAATCGGCTGCGGGAAAGCTCGTCGAGTCGATGGCGGCGCTGGCCATGCAGGCATTCTTCGTGAAAGATTACCGGAATGCCGAGCCGGCTTTCTCAAGAAAGAATTTCTGAATGTCGTTGGTCAGTTCTGCGGTGGCGCGAGCATTCCGCCTCCGGCGGCGTCGCTGGGCCTGCCCACCTGGCCGAGACCGTGGCCCTGCTTGAAATGCTTGCGAGCCTTTTGCAGATCGAATTTTCCGGCGGCATCGATTAGCGTGTCTGCTTTCTGTTGCCAGACGCACATCATCTGCGCCGCTTTTCTTCGAGCGTCATTCGTGAGAGCAGATCCTTGACTCGTCTTTTTTGGAGACAGATTGCGATCCAGATAGCGTGGGCGTGTTACCCGGTTTGTAGGTTTTTCTTCAGTTTCATGACTCAATGTGGTCAGTGCAGCCGCGTCAACCGAGTCAGTACCAGCTGCGTACGCAGCTGGGTTCGCATCCTTATCCCACCCGCTGCGCTGGTCTGGTTCTGACTGCCCTCCTGGCGTGGGTACCGCATCGCACTTCGGCACGCCGGAGGCGTGCGTACCTTCAGGAGCTCATACCCACCCAGTCGCGAAAGTTGCCAGAGAACAGACGCGCTTCACGTCGCGCCCAATTTCGTCTCGAGTCACCGCGCGTCCGCTTTCCAGCAGCCGCTCGTATCTTCTCGCGCTCAGCGCCGTCGGCGATATCGGCGCGCGACTAGACTCCATTTGCAAATCAGATGTTCCAGCACCCGCGCGTCGGAGATGTTGCGGGATAAAACTCGGGCCCAGGAGCTTCGAGTCTCTGCGGCGTGATTTCGAAACGATCGAGAGGGTTATTCAAGAACCACCAGCAGCCGAAGGGCATCAGGTTATTGAACTTTCGCGCGCCGCCACACAAAGCTCATGTTGATTTTCTCGGGAAAGAAAAGTCGCCAGGAAAGCGCACGTCCGATTCTCGGCGACAGAGGCGCTCAAGCGCCGTCACTGTCGGCCCGGCCCACACCGTCGCCCGGCTGATCGCAAAGCCGGATTGACTCCCCGCCGCACGCCCGGCCATCAGGCAGAAAACCAGCCGATGTCTGCGCGCCGCCGGTAACACTACGTCGCGCAGCAGTCGCGGTGCGCGCATCCTCATGCGGAAATCAAACTCCGCGGGCAGCGAGACGGCGAGATAGAGAGGTTGCATGCGCTCGATCCACTGATCGAGAAATTTGCGGACTTCCTGCGTGGTGGAGCCGCTCAAGCGTCGCGTTTACCGGCAGCCCCTGGCCGGCCAGCTTGCGCGCGGCTTCGTCCCACTCGTTCAGCAAGACGTCCAGACGCGAGCTGGCGCGTGAAAACGTGAATCCGGTTTTGGGGCCGGTTTCCAGATCCATGCCTCATGCTCGTTGAAAGGATCGTTCAGTCATGACGATGTCGCTCACGCTGGGCCGCATCCAGGACCCAGTCGATATGCTCCCTCATGTCGCGCGAACGAAAGTAGGCGCGCGCCTCGTCAAGATTCGGCGCGCGCGCGAGTCGAGCCCGAGCGTTTCCATGAATCGAGATAATTCCGCGCGCGCTGCCTCAGACAACGGAGTGTTATCGACAAACAATGTCTTCCAAACCAGATCAGCGCGCTCGGCCTTGTTCATCTTCCAGAAGGAAGCGTAAGAACAGTCCGTCGAGCGAAACATCTCAGCGATCAAATAGTGATAAGTCAGCAGCTCGTCGATTCCCGACAAGCACATGGCGCCGAACTCAGGCGGAAAAACATGCGTATGAACGTCAACCACCGGAGTGGCGTGAACGACTTCGCTCACTTCGCGCTCGCAGATCTTGCTTGTCGGTGAGTAACTCGTCACCCAGGACCGCAGTATTGAGCACATCTGTTTTCATTCGATCCTTCCCATCATTCAATCGTTAGGTTGGGCTGTCGGCGATCTTCAGGGTCAGCCCAACGGTCGTTGAGAATCGTAGGGGTCCAGCCGGGTCGAGGGGATCCTGATCGTACGGATACGATCCCAGCCGGCGATAGAGCTCGGCGTACTGCGAAAGTTTGTCTCGATCGAGTGTGACACCGAGGCCGGGTTTTTGTGGTACTGCAATCGTGCCGCTGTTCGTAGGCCGAACTTGCCGCCTGCGATAATGTCGTCGGTAAGGTGATGATAGTGAGCGTCGCGCGGCAAACGACAGATTCGGAATCACCGCGCCCAGGTGCAACATGGTGGCCAGTTGAATACCCAATTCGCCCGAAGAGTGGACCGCGACGCCCAGCTGAAATGTCTCGCATATGCCGGCCGCCTTTACGCAAGCGCGGATGCCGCCCCAGAAAGTTGTGTCGAGCAGGATCACGTCGACCGACGGGTTCAGGACGTTCGCTGCCAGTTGCTCAAAATTAACGACCACGGTGTTGGTCGCCAGCGGCATGCGGACCTTTTCGCGCACACGGCGCATTCCGTTCAAGCCAAAGACCGGATCTTCGAGATAGTCGTTACGGATGTCCGTCGATCTGCTGACCGAACCAGATTGCCTGTCTCGGCAGACCAGACGGCATTGGGATCGAAGCGAAAGCGATCGCCGTCGAGCGCGCGCGCCACCTCGCGATAACACTCCAACTCGTATTCCGGTGGAAACACACCGCCCTTCATTTTGTGCGAGGTAAAGCCGTAGCGGGCTTTCAGTTCACGCGCGTGCGCGACGAGTTGTTCGATCGTTCTCACCTCGTCAACTACGCCATTCGGACCGGCATACCGAAAGAAAAGATACGAGGCAAATGGAACCCGTTCGCGCAGGCGGCCACCGAGGATCTCTGAAACCGGCACGCCCCATTTCTGTCCGAGAATATCGAGGCAGGCAAACTCGAGCGCGGCCAGAATCTGCGTTCGATTGTTGTAAGAGCGAAGCCGTCGGATTTGCGATCAGGAAGCGCATCTCTTCGAGCTGCGCCGGGTCGCGACCGACCAGGTAGGACTTCATCGCGGTGACCGCTGCCTCAGCAGACTCGCCGCCGCCACCCATCTCGCCGAGGCCGACCAGTCCTTCATCCGTTTCGACTTCGACGATGGTGCGCACGAATCGGCCCCAGTGACAGCCGTTCGCGTGACGCAAAGGCGCCTCGAGCGGGACGGTGACGGTGGTCGCCTTGATGTCGCTGATCTTCATTTTAGGTACGCACGCCTCTGGCGTGCTCGCGTTGGATATTGATCGTTTCTTGGCAGCACGCCAGAGGCGTGCGTACCGACTGACCTCATCAATGATTCAATATCGTCTTCGCCTTGTACTCATCCAAACTCTTCGCAGGTTTCTCGACGCCGGCGGGCAACGGCCGTTTCGAGAAAGTCTGAAAGTAGAGTAAGACATGCGTCGCGCCAAACGATTGCGTCTCGCTCCTGAATAGATAACTTCCGCGCGACCTCTTCATATCGTTCAGAATCAATCACTCCCTTAAGAGCGTCCCATTGCTTACGCGTCGCTCTTACCCAATCCACGCCGCGCTGGTAATGCAGCGCCAGCTCGTCCCAGAGAGTTCGTCTTGATTTCAGACGGACGGTCCCAGGGCACATGATGAAACCAGAGCAGAAACTTTTCCGGGCAATTGCTTATGTTTGCGAAACGTTCCGGGGTGATGATACTGGCTGACGGTGTTCCACTGCCGGTCGCCGTGCGATCGAACCCGATGCCGTCGGCGTTCGGCGCGATGGTAATAGACCGGATTCCAATCATCGCGCTTCTCGGTGTCCCACCAGGGCGCCGGCCCGTAATGATGGCCACCCCAAAAAGGTGATGCAGTCCCAGTGGCGTCATGTAATCCACTACTGCCTCGTGTGATTCGACCATCATCCGGGCGATCGTTCGGGCTGCGCGACGGATCGTGGGTGAACGTCATCGCGATCCATTCGCCGGCAATCTGTTGCGAAGACACATCCGGATTCCATGCCAGGCGCCCGAATGCATACCAATTTGCCTGCGCCAGATGATGACCGGTCCAGTTGCGATCCGATCCCGTGTTGCGCCACGCCGGCGATACCGGTTATTCGTTGATGATAGAGGCTGCCGTCAACGACTTTGGTTACGGTCGAGCCCGGTCCTTTGGCATAGGTATCGGAATCAAAAACTCGCGCCACATTGGAGCCAGAAACGCCAGATGATTTGAAAAACCCAGATACTCCTGCGTGATCTGAAATTCCGGGATGACCTGGGTCCTGCGGCATCGCCCCAAAGAGCGGCTGAAATGGCTCGCGCGGTTGAAAATCTACTGGACCATTCTTGGCTTGCAGCAGGACGTTCGGCGGCAAATTTTCCGTCGAAAGGTTGCAGCTGTTCATAGGCGGCGCCGGCGCGATCGTAACCGGGCTTCATGTCGTAAACGAAGGCGCGCCAGATCACCACGCCATGATGCGGCGCCAACGCGGCGGCCAGCATGTTCGCACCATCAGCGTGCGTTCGTCCGTAAGTCCTCGGCCCGGGCTGGCCCTCGCTGTTTGCCTTGACCAGCCAAACCGCCGAAGTCAGGAATCAGTCCGGTAGATTTCGTCGGCCTTCGTCTTCCACCAGGCCGCTACTTCCGGGTCGAGCGGGTCGGCAGTCTTCAATCCACCCAGTTCGATCGGGGCAGAGAATCGCGCCGACAGATACACGCGAATTCCAAAGGGTCGAAACACATCGGCAATCGCGGCCGACCTTGCGCGAGATAGTCGGCGCTCAGGAATTGTGAATTGGCGTTGACGTTATTGAGAGTAGACCCGTTAATTCCAGGCTCGCATTCGCGCGCGCATAATCGCGCAGGCGCGGATCAATTTTGTCCGGCAGTTCGCTCCAACTCCATAGAGATTTTCCGGCATAGCCGCGCTCGATGCTGCCATCCAGATTGTCCCAGTGATCGAGCATGCGCAAGTTGCAAACGCGGCTTCTCACTCAACGCTTGAGCCGCGCAATTGGTCTTCAATGTCTGCAACAGGCGCAGGAAGTAAAAGCGCCATGGAGTGAACCAATCTCGGTCTCAGCCTGCGATGACAGTCACCTGGTGGCCGTCAAGAAGTTGAGTCCGGATTTGAAACCCTTCCGGTCCTGAGGCCTGTAAGCTGTCGCTGCCAGGCGAGCTTGGCGGCGAACGGAGCTGTTCAAGCTGAGCACTACCAGCGCGCCATCGCCGTCGATTTTGTCGCTGAGCGGCACTGCCTTACCGAGGAGGCCCTGCAAACCGTTGCTCAACTCGCTTCGGATAGCGGCGACGGTCGGCGACTGTCCCGGGATCACCAGAGACGTGATTCGTGCCCGGTAAACCTTCCAGGTTCGCCGGCTGAAGCAGATCGTAACGCAGCCACAGCCGGTAACCGTCTTCCGCGCTCGCGGCGGTGGCCGCGAGCAGAAGAAAACGATCGCGCGGAGAACAGTAAGACGATTTCGGCTGTGCGCTGACCCGCTTGTCATGAATGCTGTCCTGAAGTCAGTACCGGGCTCGATCGGTACGCACGCCTCCGGCGTGCTTGTGGTGACCTTGATCGTTCCTTGAATAGCACGCCGGAGGCGTGCGTACCGCCTCGCTACTCTCCCGGTACTGACTTACCGATAGTGATAAAGCTTCACCCGCTGGATGTCGAACTTACCCGGCGCCAGCCGCACCTGGCGGCCCTGATTCGTCTGGTCGCCGTTCAGCCAGCGGCCGGGCACCCATCCCCGTTTACGTACTTTCCTTCCTGCACAGAAAGTAAGCCGACAGTTTCTCCCGCGGGTGTCTCCGTCTCAAAAGTGACGGTCAATCCCGTGCCCGCCAGGATGAACTCATCCGGTCCAGCCAGGATGACGAGTCCTCCCGCGACGACGTCAGAAGTTGTCGAGCCCGGACCAGCGGCGGACGGAGGGTAAGCCACGTTCATAGCGTAGCCGCCCAACCTTACCTTCAGCGGCTGTCTCTGTTCGGGCCCTTCCGGCAGGAAGCCAAACATCTCGCGCTTGCCCTGGTGTTCCAGAATCAACGGAGCCAATTGTTTCAACACATCATAACTTCCGGTGAGCAGCTTACTCACCGGCTCTTCTACCGATTCGATCGCGAAAGGGCTGAAACCGATCGCGTCGAGTTGGCTGACGGCCCACAGTGCGTTGACGGCGCTCACCGGATTCGGCGCAGCTTCGGGAATGAACACCGGGTTGCCTGATTGTTGATAGCGGCGAGCCCACTCGGCAAAATTTGTGAAGTAGATGTCCGGCGAAAGGAAATCTATCTGCGGCGCGCCGGCCCGCCAGACATCCATCAGGTGAGGCAAAGGTCCGGCGCTGGGATACTGGCCCGGCTGATGGCCCGGTCGAATCAGCGCCGCGTTCACAAACATCGGCAACTTGTATTCGGCCGCGCCCAGTCGCGCCACTCGGTTCACGTAACGCGCAAAATACCACGCCATGAAAACCTCATCCGCCTTTGGTCCGGGGCCGAAAACTTCGTCCCAGGTGCCCCGCGTCTTGAATCCGTTAAGGGCCCAGGAAGACCGGAATTCGGGAATCAAAGTCTCTTTGTGTTGTTCGAGATACGCAATCAATTCAGCTGGTACGGGTTGTTTGAAAAGCTTGTCGGCGACGGCGCTGCGATCACGCGAGTCCGGGATCATGCCGATCTCGTTTTCCACCTGGACCATGATGACGGTATGGTCGCGACCGTCGACTTCGCGCAAGTGGCGCATGAAGGCCGCGAACGCGCGCGCATCCGCGTCAACATTCTCCTGGCTGAAAGGCGAAAGAATTTCGATGCCCCGGCCTGCGCCGTCCTGCGCGCGCGGAAAACGCTTCTGGTCTGTCTTCACCCACGCCGGCGCGTAACACGACATGCTGTTCTTCCATGAGGCGAACCACAGCGGCACGATCCGAAGTTGATGTCGGCGCGCCTCCTGAATCAAACCGTCCACCAGAGTGAAGTCGAACTTGCCTTCGACCGGTTCGATCAATTCCCAATACACGGGCACCAGCAGGGTGTTGAGATTGAGCGAGACGACTTTCGGCCACACGGGGCGCATGTATTCGAGGCTTGACGAAGTGGAATTTCCCAGTTCGCCACCGAGGACGAGGAAGGGCTTTCCATCCACGATAAGTTGTGTGGCGGTACCCTGACGCCGCAGATGCGGCAGCGTGTCGGGCTGCATGCTGCGGACCGGAACAGCGCAAATCGCCAGCAGAGCGCAGACAGTCGCAGCCTTTCTTATCGTTGACATAGATTCGTCTTGTTGCCTCTTCCAGGCTTTGTCTCAAGAGTCTGATGCGCCACCTGTCATTCACACCGGGCTTCAGCCCGGTGGCCCGGAGCCGTGGAATGATCAGGAAACCGTTTCAACGCTTTCCTCCTCCGGCTGGTTACGTAACCTTCCGGGCTTAACCGTTCAGTGGTTTTATGAAGAAGACCAAACCGTTAAAACGGTTTCACCATTTGCTCCGCCGCTTGTCACCGGGCTAAAGCCCGGTGTGACTGAGAGGCGGCCCGTTTGCAGACTCTCTGAATAAATCTTTTGAATAAATTCCGGTGGCATTGGCGCTTCGAATTGTTTTCCCTTGCTGAAAGACCAAAGGCTAAGCCAATCGGAAGTGGCCTTATATTGATCCGGAAAGCGATAGACCGGATCCTGCAGCGCTTCAGTCAGGGAAATGAACTGGTAGCCACGGTTTCGGAAAACGGCAATCAAACGGTCAAAGTTGTCCGCGTTAAGCTCATTAGCATGCAACAAGAGTATGTGCTTGATCGAGCGACCGAATAATTCGCCGGTAACTTTCTCGCAAAAGCGGACCTTGGTGTCGGCAAACTTCAGATATTCGTCGGCGATCTCTCTGGCCATGGATTCGTCGCCCGCGATTGCGAGCATCGACGTAGGCCACGCGAAACATCCAGTCCATGATGTCGATAGTTATCGGCGCGATCCGATATCCTCGCGCTCCGATAAAAGTTTCGAACGCTTGCTCGATTTCCTTCGTGGGCCCCATCTGCAAAAACGGGTGCCGGAAATAGGCCGGCTTGAGACCACGTTGTTTCAAGATGGCCCGCGTCACGGTCTCGCCGCGAACGAAGTCATCCTGATATTCAGCCAGAGGCGTGTCTTTGAAGCCAACGTGCCCGAACGTGTGATTGCCCAGCTCAACTCCGGCATCGGACCAGGTCTTCAATAATGCGATGCGGGCATCTGTTTCGCCTGGGACGTAAAGCGAGCGATTCGTTGACGAACCCGACGGCCGGAATGTGCTGACTTTCAATTCCCGCCAATAGCCGGCTGGTCATCGTCCGTAATCTCTCGAGGTCGAACCGGGGTCCGTTGAGAGGCAAATCATCGAAGGTGACGGCAATCTGCTTTTGCGTCGATTGAGGATAGACAGTAGCGGCCCAGACCGTTCCCGCCAACAGAAAGGTGAGCGCGGCGTTAACAACTGAACTGTGCAAGCGTCTGGGGTTCATACTTGAGAAATATGGAAAGCTGCAGCCGGTAGGGAGGGAGCGGCCCAGAGTAAGAAAACCTACCCTGGGCCGGCTATTGGCTTAAAAAGACCCCGGATCAGAATTGGAATCGCGCTCCAAACCTGAAGATGCGCGATCCCTGACCGGTAGTCGAAGTGATATAACCGAAAGCTCCCGCGTTCGACTGGTTGCTGCCGGGGTTGGAAAAGTTTGGATGATTGAGCGCGTTCAGAGCTTCGGCGCGGAACTGAAGATTGAACTGCTCGTTGAATCGAATGGTCCGGTAAAGGCCGGCATCGACATTGAAGTAGCCGGGTCCCCTGATTTGGTCCCTTCCTGCCGATCCGAATCTCGCACCGTTTTCAGCTGCATAAGCGGTGGTATCGAAATAGCGGAACAAAGTCGGATCCAGACCGGCGACTGGTGTTCCCGGCTTAAAATTGTTGTTGATGGCGACGGTTGGCTTGACGAGCGCGGGGTACTGACCGCTGCCGCCCGCCAGCAGATTCGCCGCCGTGTCCTGGGTCACGTTGATCGGCGTCCCACTTTGAATGCTCATGGTGCCGTTCACTTGCCAGTCACCAAAAACGCGCTGAGGAATCCGTTGTTGAAGTAGCGATGGTTCTTGCCCACCGGAATGTCATAGACCCAGTAGGTTTGAGAATTATAAGGGCGATCGTAACCGGCGAGACCGCGGTTATGCTGCTTCTCAGGTAAATACTGGATTCGCGGATTAGCGTCATTGTCGGCAAAGTTAATCGCCTTGGACCAGGTGAATACCGTGCCGATAATCGAACCGGCATAACGACGCACGAGCGAGACTTGCAGCGCGTCGTAGGTAGAATCTCCGTAGGGAATGATCTCGTTGATGTCCGCGGTCAGGCCGAACTGTTGGAACAACGGCCGGCCATTGGTTCCCGTGCCGGGGCTCCCGCATTGATGTTAATGAAACCCATCTGACCCTTCGCACGCGTGCCGATATAACCTATGTTGCCTACGAATTTCCACGGCAGCTCGCGCTCGATGATGAAGTTCCACGAGTTAATGTTCTTGCGCATCGGGGTCTTTGGATAGGTGGTCGTGCCGGAATTTGCGGGCAGTTTGAGAACCCCCGCGGTCAGATCAGGCACCGGGCCAGTGTTGATTAATCCCTGGCGCAGCGTCGTCACTGGAATGAATCCATTGGTCACGCCATTGAAACTGATCGCCGGCATCGCCCAGGCATTCACAATCGGATAAGCGTTCCGAAAGTCGATGAACGGCCGCGGATCCAGAGATTGACCGAAACCACCGCGAATCACGGTGCGATCGTTAACGCGCCATGCGACGCCAATGCGCGGCAGGAAATTGCCCGGCCCAGACGAGGCGCCACTGTCGTGCGGCACGTTACCCAGCCCGCCGGTATAGATGTTACCGTCCGCCGGATCAAAGCGATTCATGCCGGTATTGTCTTTAGTCGGGAACGGGTAACGCTCCCAGCGCAGTCCGTAACTGAGGGTGATGCTGCGATTGATTTGCCAATGGTCTCTCGCGTAGACCGCGTAAGACTGCATGTAGATCGAATTTGGATTGCGCAGTTGATCGACCTTGCCGGCGGTACGTGGCAAACCGAGCAGGAAATCCGCCCAGCTGTTGAATCGGCTATCGGCCGGAGCCGCATCGCCCTGACGGCGCGTGGAGGCGCCATCGAAAGTGAAGGTGCCGCGCACCGTCTGGAATGTGCCGCCCTGCGGCTGAAAGTGGTTGAGTTGCTGATTCTGGTAATCGACGCCAAAGCGAAAATCATGCGCGCCTTTCAGCCAACTCAGGTTACCCGCAACGAGATACTGATTGTCTCGGAACAAAAATGGATTCCCGGTGTTGTCATTACCGATGTTGGTCCAACCGCCAATTTGAAATGAGGGGATGCCCGCCTGCAACGGGTCGGGCCCGTTCGTCCCCGGAATCTGTAACACCTCAACGCCAAACTGTCCGAAGTTGACAACATCGGGTCCCTGCGCGCCCAACTTCTGCCGCGTATAACCGATGTTGGCATCAACCACCACATGCGGGTTGAAGGTGTAGGTGCCACCCAATCCGGCCACCTGAATCTTGCTCGGCGCTGTGCCCAACTGGCCGCCATTCAGCGCGGGTCCGCTGGCGTCGCCGAAGATTGGCGGTTCAAAGATCTGTGTGGGTGAAATACTATAGCGGCCGAACACGGTCATATTGCTTCTGACGTAGTTCACTTTGGCGTCGACGTTGGTCCGGTCGAATTCGGCTACGCCATTGGGATTGAAATTGTTGACGAATCCCGACCCCGTCGGCAAAGGCAGTCGTTTCATCATCTCGATTGCCGCTATGTCGATTCTGTTGGCTGGGATCGTATTGTTCGGGAAGGGGCGTTCGCAGGGCCGGGTTCGGATTCGATAAAGGATCGTAGATGGTCACACCAGTCCCGGTAAAATTAACGTTGCCGAATGCGTCCGGACGCAAGGTCGACGGCGCCACGCTGTACGTCGCCGGGCGCGCCAGATTGCGCTGCGTCGTGCGCTCAAGGTCAGTAAAGAAAAAGAGTTTGTTCTTGCCGCTCCAAAGACCTTTTCCCACCTTCACCAAAAATTGGCGCGTAGATGGGACCGCTTATGGCGTAACCATATTGCGCCAGAATGCTTTTGGGGACCTGCGGTGTCGTCTGGAAAAAGTTTCGCGCCTGCGTGGCGCTGTTCGTGTCATAGCCCCAACCGACTCCGTGAAAATCATTCCCGCCCGACTTGATTGTCAGGTTGATCGCGGCGCCGCCGGCAGGTCCCTGCTCAGCGTCGAACGAGTTGGTGACAATGTTCACCGCCTGGATCGATTCGGCGGGCGGCACATACACGGTGTTCGTGGGCAGCCACGGATAAACCACTCCGGCGCCGTCGATCCGGGTGTTATTCTGAAGACGTGAAACCCCATTCACGTTGAATGAGATCGAACGTTGTGGATTGCCGGCCGCGGAATTCTGTTCGCCTGCACTTACCGCTCCGGGTATCAGCATCATCATACTTTGGTAATTTCGTCCCAGGCTGCCCGTCAGTGGTAGATCGTTGATCTGCCGTGAGGTCTGCGTGATGTTCACGTCGGTCCGATCCGTCTGCAACGGGGATTCGCGTCGGAAGTCACCACGACCGTCTCTTTTAACTCGCCGACCTCGAGGTGCGCGTCGTAGCGGAACACCTTGTTCGCTTCGATGTGAATGTCTTCCAGGATCTTCGGTCTTGAATGAGGTGTGCGAGAGGGTGATCTTGTACACGCCCACCTGCAAGTTGCTGAAGGCATAGCCCCCGCGTTCGTCTGTGACCGTGGCCTTTGACTCGCCCGTTCTGGTGTTGGCGATTTCAACACGCGCGCCCGGCACGACGTCGTCTTTCTGATCCGTCACCGTACCGTTGACCGTTCCATACAGCACCTGGGCCTGCGAGGCCGCCGGGCATCGCCAGAACCGCCACGACAACGAAAAGCATGGCTAACACAGCTCGTTTCAGGTGCGTGAACAAGACTCTGCGGCGCTGCGCTCCCTTCCTCAAAATCTCCGCTGGCTGTTGCTACACTCGAACAAGATGTCTGGAAATTGAACATCGGATTACTCTCCTTAGTCTGAAGATTTTGCGCCATGGCGCCGCAGCAGACGACGCCGCTATTAGGACCTCAGCTTGTGCCCGTTCGAAAGCGAGGGCCTTCGAGCCTGGTTCCCTAACACTCGGAAGTAAGTCTTAGTTGCCCCTCAAAACCGACAGCGACTTACTCCGTGCATTAATTCGCATCCACAACAAACTACCTAAAAGAAGCGTTCAGGACAACCGAGGGCGCTCGAAAGTGTTTCTGCAGCACGAGGGCGATCGTCCCTCGCAACCTTGGCTGCGCCGAAGTCGATCAGTCGCTACGATTCGCGTTGTGCGCGCGCGTGAACGAATGCGCTTTGATCGCTCAGCGATCATCGCTGGCCCTACGCTGGCCAAAGCTCGCGTCACCTCGCCCACTACCACAATCACATCCGGCGCCAGACCCGGTTAACCAGTAAGGCTATTCCCCGCCCCAGGTAATCAGCCATCTGATCGATCGCCCGCAGCGCTTTGCATCTCCTGCTCTCGTCAGGCGCAGCAGGTCTCTCAAAATTAAGTTCCTGGCCGTTACTCGCGTGACGGACTGGCTCGGTCGCGACCGAGAGGTGGATTCACGCGTAGTAACGGACGGCCGCCGAATTCGATGCGTACAACTCCCAGCAGCCGTGGTTGCCGCAGCGGCATTCGAGCCCGTCCTGAACACAGGGTCGTGTGTCCGAACTCGCCGGCTAACGCCAGTGGAGCCCTGGACCAACTGGTGATTCAGAATCAGGCCACATGCCGATCCCCTCAGACGACCGTCAGCGGCGACCAGATTTCGCAAACTCCTGCAGCATGGCGGCCAAACCAAACTTCTGCTAAAGCACAGGAATTTGCCGCATTTTCGAGTTCTACCCGCAAACCGGTGGCCTTTTCGATGGGTCCTTTGAGATCAAAATTACTCCAGGCAAGGTTGGCGCGAATACTAAACGCTGAGACTCGCGGATCCACGCGGCCGCGGCAAGCTGATCCCGATTCCTTCGCACGTAATGTCAGGCTGCATCTTGATCAATTTACGAAGACGCGGAATCAGATCATCGATGAAGACCTTCGGATTGCGCGCTGTGGGCATCGACTCCTGGGCCGAGAACTGCGCGTCAATATCCGAAAGCGCTAGGTCGTAATTGCCGGACGAATGTTGATTCCGATAATGCCACGCTGCCTCTGTTAAGGTGCAGAAATCGAGGCCGGCGCCCGCGGATAGCACCTGACCATTCGCGCCCTCGGTGACCCAGCGCTCATTAATCAATTGTTCGGTAATGGCTGAAACGGTGCTGCGCTGAAGGCCGGAGTGTCGAGTCCAAATCTGCTCGCGATATTGGCTGCTGGCTGCGGATAAGGTTAAGGACGATGCGGCGATTAATATCGCGCGCAGTCTCGCTTCTGGCAACCTGAAAGTTGTTTAGATCGATCTTTCGCATTCGTATCCACGGGTTTAAGGCTTCAAAGCCCCTACCCTTTAACGGGCGTAACCTGCGGAGTATCGCTTCTAATCTCGGCCGATGAACATCAAAGCCGTCGCATTAGTTCGTGGCGCGAACTAAATAGCATGAACATTTCGGCGAAGTCAACAAAAAGTTCGAGAGCAGGCCCCTGTAAATTACATTTTTGTTTTAGTAGCGCCGACCTCCGAAATGCGCGGGTCTGATTCAATACGCCGCGGGCGCTTTTGATCGAATGAGGACTGAAAGCTGGCCGGGACATTGATTAGAACCCAGGAGAACGGATACGACGACCAGGTCAGGCGTTACTCTTTGTACAGCTCTGAAATTCCTTTGCGAAGATTCGCCAGCTTCGGCAGTATCGTGATAAACGATGTACGGCTCGTTCGGATGATTTGCCAGATAGTTCTGGTGATAGCCTTCGGCCGCATGGAAAGAGTCGAGTGCCGAGAGCTGCGTTGCCAACGGTCGCAGGGAACACCTTCGCTTTATTAAGTTGATCGATGTAGGCCTGGGCAATCCGCTTCTGCTCATCCGTAGAGTAAAAAATTGCCGAGCGGTATTGCGTACCTATATCAGGACCCTGGCGATTTACCTCGGTCGGATCGTGGGCGACTGCAAAGAACACCTTTGAGCAGCTTTTCCGTAGGTTATCTTTGATGGGTCATACGTAACTTTGGACGGATTCAGCGCTGACCAGTTCTGCCACTGCTGACCTCTTCGTAACTCGCAGAGCCTGTTCCTCCGGCGTAACCAGATTTAACGTCCGTGACGCCTTTGATGTGTTCGAAGACCGCTTCGACACCCCAGAAACAGCCTCCAGCCAACACCATAGTTTGCTTTTGCCCTGCACTTCGGAAGCGCTTCATCCACAGCAGGATCCGGAATTGAAGTGACGGACGCAGCCGCCCGATTGCAGGCCAACATTGACCCTGCCTAACAAAAGAGCTGAACTCAATAAAAGTGATTTGATCATTTCTTTCTCCCTCACCTCATATACGCAAGTCCACGCGAAATGGATTGACTTTGAGATTCTAAGACTCGACAAAGGCTGACGACAACTCTTCCGGTCACGCGTGAAAGAGCCGTCCCGAAATGGTGTATTTTGAAAAGTTCGATGGGGCGGGTCTTTGTAGCTTCAGACGTTCCGGAAAACGATAGCCCAGCCCCCGCATGGTCTCAATCGATGATGATCTGTCGCCAAAGCTGGTCGCATATTCTCGCCTTCAACGCGCACCATGGCTTCGGTGAGCTCTTTACGATCTCTTTGCTTCTGCGAACCTGAGAAGACACCTTCAATGACTTTCACATTAATCAATGGCATTTCTTTTCTCCTTCTAATGCTCCTGTTACGCGAATTCTCGCTCGATGAGTTTCATACAAGGTTCTAAGGCCGCGCTTCGGCCGCACCTCTGCTAACACGTGACGTTGCGGATTATAGGCGGTTTCGGCGATAGAGTTGTGATCGGAAGATGAGAAGTTTATGAAAAAGCGTGTGAGCGCCGGTTTTATTGCTCAATGCGTATCCCGGTATTAGAATCTGCCGACCGAAGCAGTGTCCGCCTTCCCGGAAAGCCTGAAAGCGGAAACGGAACCGCTGTGAGTATCGCTGACAATGTGATTGAGTCCATCGTGGGAACACCCTTATCGTTCAACTTCATCGCGTGGTACCGAACGCAGATCGGCGCGCGTGTCCTGGCAAAAATTGAGTGGCCAACCCGACCGGGAGCATGGAAAAAGACCCGCATGGCGAAGTCGGCAAATCGAGGCTGCCGAAGCAGACGGTCGGCTTCGACCCGGAGGCACACGTCGTTGAATACGCTGGTGCGGGCACCACCGGCGTATCTCTCTCGCTCCGGCTCTTGCGCGTCGGCGAAGCGCTACGTGCTTACATCATCTTCTGACGCTTTCAGCTCTGGAAAAAGATTAACCATGCAGGCATTCGGCGCACGCATCACGGATGTCGCCAGTGACAATGGGAAAATCAACGAAGGCCTCATCAAGGAGATGATTGATGACCGCAGGCCGGATCAGCCGCGAACCCGGACTCGGCTGCGTGGTCGATCAACTGAACAATCATGACGCGGTGAAGGGCTACTACCCACTCGGGGAAGAGGTCTGGGAACAAACTTCTGGGGCCGGAGCTGATGCGTTCGCACGCCGTCAGCAGCACCGCGCATTCAATCCACGGAGTCGCCGAAGCCTGCGGGCGCCGCCGGCCGGATCTGCACGCAGCGGCGGTCGAGCCTCGCGGAATCGGCCGTGCCAACAGGGAGTGGCCTGACGGGTTCGCACAAGATCGAAGGCATCGGCATAGGCTTCATTCCGCCGCTCTGGCAGGCAGACGAGGTCGACGAGATTCTGACGGTTAGCACGGAGGAGGCGAAAGCCATGACTCGCCGTTTGGCTCGCGAGGAGGGTCTCTTTGCCGGAACCGTCGGGCGCCAATGTCGGCTGCTCTGCGCATCCAACCACACAAAACCGGTTTGTAAAATTAGTCACGTCTTCCGGTAATGATCTTCCCGAAATAATGAATTCGTTGGTTTCCCGGAATGGTTTATTTCCCGGGGTATCTTCGGTACCTTGTATCTTTAAAAATTGTTGTTTCCATTTTGTTTTTTTAGTTATTGCTAATTGTTGTGTTTAATATGAATAATGAATGTTCTGTGTTTCTTTCAAAGAAGTTGTATTCCAATTTATTCCCGATTTTCATTGGCCATGTCAATAAAATCCAAGGCCGGCTCCAACAGCGCTTATCATGCTGTTTTTAACCTTGCTTGCTTATAGAATTCCTTTAGCTCTTCCTTGTTCAGTGAATTAACCTTATCTATTTTGTTTTGCACAATAGAGATCCATGTTTTGGTTCTGAAATTACCCTAGGTAGCAACCGAATACAATTACTGTCGTGCGAGATCATGAGGAAAGGAAATTGGATCTTCTGTTGTTATTATTTGATGTTTAGAGATATTTTGTAAGCCCCTATCATCACATTAAACAATTTCTTTTCAAATTCTCCTCCACTTTTTTCCTGTTCCAATTTCTTTTCGGTCATCACAAGAACAGACTTGATCATTTCCCTGGTCAAATAAACCATGATAGATCAGGATTATTTGATGATCAACCATAGACGAGTACAGTTGGTATATATTAATTGTAGATTCCATCGCTAAGTTTTAAGTTTGATATGGTTGATTTAAAAGAAAAGAATTGGTTTCATCCACTACTATGGTTTCGTATTCTTATTTTCTCTTGGTACGCTTTGAAATTCCCAATAAACTGATCAAAATATTTAGGGTTGGCAATTTCATTATTGCCAATTCATTATAATAATTTGTTTTGATCTCTTCTGTTTCTATATTATTCACATCGTTCAATTATTGAAATGATATTAGCCATTTCAGTGTTCTTAATGATAATTGCGAACAACGTAATCCTCATTTTTTTTGCCAATAAGGACATGCTATTGTTTTGATGTTTTTCATACTTTTTCGAATCTACTGAAAGCAAGTTTTTGAGCACATTGATCATAAAATGAAAGATCCTTTTCTTCATTGTTCTATCTACTTCAAGATTTGCTCGCTTCTTGTCGGTCATTTTAAGCAGCGACAATAGCAGATTCTGATCCAGGTTAGCCAAGTATGGACACCACAAATTGCATACCATGGTGTCGTATAATTTTTGTTATATCAATTTTTCATTCTTAAAAATTTTAGGCCTATCGTTAAAATATCATCAATTTGTTTGTGCCACGCCTTCCAATCCATTAAATAGTGAAGTAAGCCTTTTTAGTTGTGGCAGAATGTCCAGGTACCGTTTACTTCAAAATAAAGTTTAATGTTCTTGTCGTAATAATTTCCTTTTTTCAGGGCCGCCGATCTGATCAGGTAAAATCATCTGTGTAACAAGAAGATAGAATCTCCTGCAAATAATCATTATTCGGTAAAAATGATTTCTGTCTTCTTTGTAATGCATTCATGACCAATAGGGAATTTATCACCACTACCACATTCATCAAATTTCACATGTTGATGAAATGAAAGGTCGGTGTGCGCCAATAAAAATATTTAGTTTATTATTCTTTTATCAATACAGCACAAAGCCATATCCCATTCCATCATTCGAGCATTTGGCAGATATCTTGGTTTAATGCGCTTACTGATCGATCTGTGCAATTTTCTTAGGATCGCGAGATGGCATAAGGATCTGTTGTGTGTGTTCACAATATCTTTGCAGCAAACTTCCTATCATCGACATCATTGCCCCGGCACACCATGCCCAGTACAATCCACCGCTGCTATACGTATATAGTCACCACTTTTAGAATAACCATGGAAAATTCTCAATTGACAACATCTTTTGGAAGATACAGTACAAAAACTATCCATGAAACTAGCGGACAGGCTGTCCTTTTCAGTTGGATTAATAGCTTGCTTAGCCTTTTAGAGTAAATTGATACTCTCAGAGATCCTCTTGTTTTGATTTTCTACGATCTGCTTAGCTGAATTAAGTTCTTCAATAGTTTCCTGCCAATCCGCCGTTTCATTTCTCTTTCACGCCAGGTGGCCGAGATCAGGTGGTTATTATGTGCCTCCTAATTCTGAAAAGTATAATTTGAGACCTTCTAATTCTGCCTTAAGGGTATCTTTTCAGATTCCTTCACTGCCAGATATGACTCCCTAAAGATATTTCGGTTGTTTAAGGGTTAAATTGTTACGGCAAAGTACCATTGCATTACAAGGCCTTCTATACTACGACTCAGTTTATAAATAGTAAGGGTTTATTTAGTAGAAATAAGGATTTGACCTGACAATTAGCTCATTATTGCTTTACTTTTGTTGAGTATTGCAGTATTTCTCATTTAAATAATACCGATATTGCAGGCTTTTAAATGGAAAATTTTAAAAAGAATTAGTAGATAAACAGAGTTTATTGATCGAGATCACATCAAAGTATTTCGAATTAAATTCAGCTGAGATCTCTTTGCAACATATTTGCGACGACTTTCGATCGATATCGGGAGCAAAATTCACTACTTGAATTTGTGGCGTGATGCAGAGTTCAAAACGAGTAAAACCGTGGCTATTTCAGGCTTAAACAGACTACTATACAAAAAGTTAAGCTTGAGCATTTAGGTTTCGATCCAATAGGAAACAATACCACGTTGAAGATGAACGATTAGAATGATATGATCTCAGAAAAGTACACACTTAGAAAGTTAACTGAGTTAAATACAAAATTGCCGTCAATCTTATTGAGGCTATCATTAGAATGGGCGGGTGCGACATGGGCGATGTTCATTCTATTGCCATATATAATGTTACTGATTCGCTGGAAATTTGATCCCGATCCTGAAAAAAGGAAGCAGCTGAGTATACAAAGTATCATAGAAAATTTTCGCAAAACAAGCCGGTGGTTTGATAGCGCGATCGGAAAACGAAAAACTGGAGGGTAGAAAGCGCTAAACTTAAGATCATATCTGAATATTCACCCTGATCTTTGTTTATTATAGATAAAGATAGAAGGGATAAGGCTATATCAACAGAACAAATGGATGCAGAAATAGAAGATGTTATAAATACGGATGTTCTTCATTTTGTACCAAAATATTACTAAAAAATTCCAGGAACTCATTCAGCTTGCCTTTACCAAAAGAGAGATCTCGCAAAGATGAGATGATCGCTCAGGGCGAGCAAGTGACCAGAAACCATTTATGAGAGGTGGAAGTTCATTCCTTGTATAGAGGATAATAACGTTGAATATGTTTATGTTATTTCAACCGATGTTACTGAAAACAAAAGATTACTAAAGCGGAACTCAACCATTCCAAACTGTTTAGAACAGAAGCCAGTAATTTAGCAAAGCTTGGAGCCTGGAATAGACTTTGCCACAAATTACTATACGTTCAGCGATTCCATGTACGATCTAATTAGTGGCGAAAGGGGGAAAAATTACCATTACGATGAAATTCAACAACGGTAAGCGAAGAGCAAAAGGAGATCGACAACCACCTGATCCAAGAAGCCGGAGACCAAAAAGAAAATATACAAATTGAGGTGCTTATTACTATTTTTAATGGCGAAAACGTTGGTTAAAACATTTCAAAAAGTAAAGTTGAGAATGGAGTTCCGGTGGGGCTTTATGGAAACGTAACACAGGATATTACCGACTCAAGAAATTAATAGCCATTGAACTCAGAAGAACCAAAAAGATCGGCTTAACAGCGTTCTAAAATCAATTGATGATGCCATATAGGCCTGGTTGACGTTAAACTCAAAAATGATTCGATCTTCAATCCTGCAGGGAAACCTGTTTGGTAAAGAACTGGGTGCTGACGGCCAAGACGAAAATCTAATTAAAAATTCTTTCTTCCAATTGATAAAGATCTAATGGAAGTAAAGCGAGATGAATTGATGAACTGCGAAGGGATTCTGTGAATTTGAATTCCAGTTATCGAACAATAGCGCGAAAAATAATTTCTATAACAAAGCATGGATGATCAGTGACGAAAATGGCAATAAAATTCGAATTGATGGAATAGACATAACCGCCAGAAAGCCGAATTAAAGCCTGACGAGACCGTGAAATTGCATGAGAAGCTAATGTTCCAGATCCCGGGAAGAATTTTTCACACAGGATCAGCCCGATGACCAAAGGAATTTCATGTATATAAGCGAACCGGAAGAACCCTTATTTGGAATGCACCAACAAAAGAACTCTCTTTACGAAGATGGCTCTAAGATTTGGCAGGCTTTTCATCCGGAAGATCTTCAAAGGGCTATGAAGGATTTTGCTGATTCTGGCATACTTTTAACACCGGTTGATGGAGAGTATAGAATGATAACCAAAGGATGGGATGGGTTTTTATGGAAGCGCATAGAAGCAACTCCAGAAGCACAAAACGATGGATCAAGTTATCTGTATGGAAATATTTCCAGTATAGAAGAACAAAAACAGAACGAGAAGAAATGTTTGATGCCCAGGAAGAGAGCAAAAATCAGCTAAGCTGAGGATCAGGAAGATCATTTCACAAGTTCCGGGAACGATATTTGAACTACAAGTAAACGCGGATGGGAGTTACTAAATTTGTGTCCCCCGCTTACGCCCATTGAAGAAAACAAAAAAGCTATCAGTGGCAGGAAAACCAAAACTGGAACAAATATTTGAATTGGTACATCCTGACGATAAAAAATTCATATAGCACTCCTCGACCATTCTCTGGATCTAATGGCCTATTAATATTGACTAAGGTTAAAAATAAATCTACCGGAGAATAGATGGATGGAAAATACTGCTACTCCTGAAAAAGATGAAAATGACACTGTACTTTTCTATGGTTATGGGATCCATTGAGGAAATGAAAGAGGCACAAGTAAAATTAATTGAGGCCAAAGAAGAAGCGGAAAAAGCAAATAGCGAAGCAATCTGAATTCTGCCAATAGATCACGAAATAAGAACACCGTTAAATGCAGTTCTTAGTTTCTCTGAATTATTAAAAGGAAATACTAAAGGAAAAATATGAAAAGATACGTTGATGGCATTAACAGGTGGAAAGAATTTATTATCACTCACAATGATATCCTTGACCTCTCTAAAATAGAAGCTGGGCATTTAAACATTATTCATACTCCTGTGAATATTAATAATCTGTCCAATGAATTCAAACAATTGTTTGGTCAGCGCGCTGAGGAAAAAGGAATTAATTTTTGTGATCGAAATTGGCGAGAATCTCTTGCCAAAATATACTTATCGATGAAACACGGATAAGACAAATACTTTTAACCTTATCGGTAACGCATTGCTTACCGAAGTTGGTGAGATCGTATTAATAATTGATTTTATTCCTTCGGAAGTGGACAACAGTAAGATCAACATCGTTCACAGTAAAAGATTCCGGAGTAGAATACCGCAAAATCAACAAGCATTGATATTCGAAGCGTTTAAACAGCAGGATGGACAGAAAGTACAAGAAAATACGGAGAGCTTAGACTTTCTGATCACAAAACGTTTGGTTGATGTGATGCGTCTTACTGGATCTGGAAAGCACTCCGGTAAAGGCAGCACCTTCTCTGTGATCTGCAATATTGATATAGCTGCGGTTTCGGAAGAAGTAGCCGAACGAACACAAAAAATTGATTATAAGTTTAAGGGAAGCACGATACTGTTGGTAGAAGATATTGCCTCAAACAGAGAGGTTGTAAAAGAATCTCATTTAGAGAAGACAACGTTTGAATGTTATCACAGTTGAGAACGGACAGGGAGGCGCTGGATGTACTTGATAAAGTTAACTGAACTGATATTGATGGACATGATGATGCCGGTAATGGATGGGTATACCGCCACCAAACATATTAGAGCTTCAAAAGAAGAATATGATCATATTCCTGTTTTAGCTTTGACCTTATTTCGGCATCTAAACAAAAGTGAAGCAGATATTAGAAATTTATGTAACGATTATTTGAGGAAACCAATTGCCAAAATGGATCTCATACAAGCCTTGGCAAAATACCTGAAACATGACGCCAGAAAGATTCCTTCCGTTATTGAAGAGGGTTCGAATGACGATATTCGCGCGAGCCTTTCAGGATCTTTTAGAGCCGACTTAAAATTGAAATTCTATACGGATTGGATGCAAGTGTCGGAGTTAATGAGTATTGACGATATCCTTGAATTTTCAACTGATCTTGAAGAATACTCAAAAGAACGTGGATTAACGAGTTGAAAGCCTATGGAGGTTCAATGAAATATTGCGCCGAGAATTTTGAAATAAAAAAGTATATGAATACCTTTGTTTAACCGATTTAATGAGATAGTAGAATAAAGAGATGATAACGAACACCGAATTAATAACTAACACCAAGTTGCTCCTGGTGTAATAAGATAAAGGACCTAGAAGAAAAAGGAAAGGAAGTCCTTATCATTGATGATTCTTGAAGAAAACATTTCGATACTAGCAATATCCTAAAGGATGCGTCCTATGATATTTTAACGGCCAGCGATTCCTTTAAAAGGTATGTCAATAGCCAAGTCAAAATTACCCGATATTATATTATTAGACATTATGATGCCGGTAATGAATGGATATGAAGTATGTGAGGCATTAAAGAGCAATAAATTCACAAAGAATATTCCAATTTTATTTTTAACGGCCGTGAAGACGATAAAAGTATCGTAAAAGGATTTCAATTGGGGGCCGTTGATTATATCAGTAAACCATTCCATAAACCAGAGCTGCTCGCACGTATAAATAATCATATGAGCACAAAATCTCTCACTGGAACATAGTTTAGCACTGCTGAAAGTGCTTATCACACGTATATCACTATAAACAAAGACCTGAAATTGTAAATTATAACAATATTGCCAACGGGAGAGGAATTATTTAAAAAGCGAAAACTAAATATCGAGAGAATATCTTCAATTTTATAAATGAGGAAGATCATCCCCTAGTTCAATAGAAGATTCAGCAATGTTTTCTCAGGTAAAGTTTCTACACTTGAACGGGAATACATCATTGATCAAAAAGCTCGTGGTTCACTACTTTGAGCCGATCATAAGTAATCAGGGAGAAATAATCGGTTGCCTGATAAACGGAACAGATATAACGGAGAAAAAAGAAAGGGTTTGAATTAAGCGTTCAGAGTACAACAAAAACAAAAACAGGTTCTGGTTGAGCAAAAAGAAAGTCTGGGTAATATGCCAGCTAAGACCAAAGCGCCATTTTTCCAACAATGTGAAGAGTTTATACCTCACTTTAAAGATCATTTCCTTATTCCAAACCAAAGATATTGTAAGCGGTGATTTTTATTGATCCATCCTTGACAATAAGGTAATGCTTGTAATGGTGATTGCACCGACACGTACCTGAGCATTATTAACTACCACATTGAGTGCTTTTGCTTGAAAGAACAGTGAATATGTAACAATATAACATCACCCGATCAAATATTACATACAATTGACGCAGATCTTAAAGAAACATTGAGACAATGAAGATGGTATTGAGAGTGGAATGGAAATGGCCATATGTATTTTTGATAAACCAATAGAACGGTTGAATTTGCAGGCCAAAGCGGTCTCTTTGATATGGCCACGACTCGGAATTAAAAGAAATAAAAGTATGCAGATTCGACCTGGGAGGAACCAAATGAAAAACAATTTAAAAAACATATCTTTACATTTGAGGAAGGTTCGTACTCTCTATCTTTATACAGATGGTATTACAGATCAACTGGGTGGTGAGAAAAGAAAACGATTTATGAAAAATCTCGCCAGAATAATTTGATCCATGCAAATATTAATGAATCCATGCACGATCAAAACGCGTATTGTAGAACACTCATTAAAAGAATGGATGGTAAACGACATCAAAACCGATGATATTGCCTTAATTGGAGTTAATCCAAATTAAATATCTGAGAATAAATATTACCCCAAGATATTGATCATTGACAGATTTCGCTGAGAATTTGAAATTAGTTGGGGAACAGTTTAAAAAAGAAAATTTTCTGTACTTACTGCTTTAAAATGGAAAACAAGCTTTAGCCCTTGTTGAAAGTAAAAGACCCGATCTGGATCCTTTTGGACATAATGATGCCGGAAATGGATGGTTTTTAGTATGCAAACGGCTAAAGGAATTAAAAGAAGTAGCTGACATACCCGTTATATTTTGTTACAGCCCTCGACCGCCGAGAATATAAAAATGGGTTACGATGTTGGAGGCTCTGATTACGTACGAAGCCCTTCAATAAGTTACCGAATTGCTTATTAAGATAAATCATCATTAAGGTTAAAAACGCAGAAATGAATTTGAACCAAAGTTTCAGAGAAATATTAAAAGACCTACTAAACAGCTCACTCTATAACTCAGAAAACCAGAAGCTAACGCCGAAAGCAACAGGCATTTAAAGAATAATTTTAATTACTTTGAATATATAAATTCAACAGGCGATGTAAACGAATTACAAATATTCCTTAAACACATATTTGATGTTGATATTGATCTTCTGGCTGAACCAGATCAAACTAAAAAATACAGCGGCTTACTTTATTTTCATCCAATTTCTTTCTCGAGCAGTTTTTAAACGGATCAAAACAATTTGATATCTCTATTTTAGGTGGAGATGTAACGCTGAACCCGGTATCCCACGATATGGATGTTAACACTAAAATTAAGGTATACCGGACAAGAAACCGAGTAAAAACCACCTGATCTCTGCACTAAAAATAATAACGAAGCAACAACTAAAGATGTTGACTTATTCTTATTTGTAAAAACGCTCGAACTATTAAGTGCAGAATGTGAGGTACAAAAGCACCCAAGCCAAATACAATAATTGTAGAATTACCCTTGTTCAAAAGATTGGGAAATGAGAGGCCAGGAAAATAAGCAAAGAGGGGAAAATAGTTTCTGGCGGGTTTACGGGTACTTCAGTGGAGGACAATCAACTCAATATCGAATATTTAAGCGCTCTTTTAAATCAGTTCAATTTGGAATTTGATATAGCCGAAAACGGAAATGATGCGATCAAAATCGCTTGCGATAAGCATTACGATCTTCTGCTTTGGATATTAATATCCCGGGGTATGAAATGGAATTGAGGTTGCAAAACTTAAGACAAGAACATGAATACAAGGTTCCGATCATTTCCATATCAGGAAGCACGTGACAGCGCCATCAGGCGGAGCAATGTTTGAGAGTGGATTCAATGGTTTAACAAACCCTTCAATGCAAAAGAATTTGAGGTCCTGCTGTCTGAGAATCTAGATCCCAATAAAAAGGAAGCTGCTAAACAACATCAAGCCGGTAGTACGAACCTTACTTACGGTTATGCAAAAGCCATTGTATTAGCAAATGGAAATACCGAATTACTTAAGAACTGGCTGACCACATTTTGTGATCTATTGGAAAATTCTTGATCGTCACAAAGGAATTACAAGAAAAAGAAAGAATACAAGATAAAGGAACAAAAGTTTTTCAATGATCTGGTTAACTTATGCTCAGGATACTTGACATTCATCAAATTCGCCAGGAATAAATGAATTCACAGAAATTACATACGGACCAACCTGATTACAAAAGAGCAGATAGGAAATGTTTACATCTGCTCCAAAAGGATATCACCTCTGCTAAAAGTTTCTACCAGGAAATACTAAGATCGCAATAGTTTATTTTGGAATGATCTTTCTTACTCTTTTAATGGCCTTAGTGATCATTTCGCAGTATTTTTTACCTCAAGTTTTTACTGAATATTGTAACGATGTGCGTCAACCGTACTAACGCTTACAAATATTTTTACTTCAGCAATTTCCTTTGTTGCTTTAAACCCTGGCTAATGAATTCAATGATTTCGCTTCTCCCCGTTTTGTAACGGTTACTTTTGATTTGAGCTCGTATTACCACTATATTCTATTAATAAATTATCAGCCAGCACCTGCGACGCAGAACGACTAATGAACTTCTCCCCTTCATGATATTACTCACCTCAAGCCAGAATAAAGTTCTTGCTTTAAAATCTTTTTAGTAAATAGCCATTAGCTCCGGCCTCAAAACAGTTGTTAATATACAAATTCATCTGCATGCATACTTAACACCAGCACTTTGATACATTATATATTAGGAAGCCTTTTGATTTCTTTTGTAAGCTCAATGCCATCCATGTCTTCCATAGAAATATCAGTTATAACTACATCAATAGCCGTGTATTTTTCAGGCTTATCCAAAAGACGTCCTCTCCATTGTCGGCTTCACCCACAATTTGATACGTCGTTGAGTTCTAATAAACTTTAATTCCATATCTTTACAATATGATGGTCTTCTACTAAAAAAATTAATCATGATTGGTGGGTTTTGTTTTTGTTTTTAAAATGATCTCAAAGCCAATTTTGGATCGTGTTTGAATTACTAATTTCGAATCAATGCTTTTCGCTCTTTCTTCATATTTTGAATTCCTAATTTCATATTTTATTTTGTTCAGAGTTCTTTATCAATTCCTTTACCATTATCTGATATTTCTAATTTCAGAACATTTGAAGCATAAGTTAGATCTAATTTAACCTGAGTAGCGCCTGAGTGCATTAAAACATTTGGGTAATTAGCTCTCGAATAATGCGGTAGCAGTTTATCTCTACTTCTGCTTAAACCTAAGATCCTTGATGTTGTTTTAAATATAAATTTAATGAATTTATCTGATCTATTCAATTTGTTAATGTTTAACTGATCTACTGACTGATATAGGCCAAATTCATATAGGCTAAAAGGAGAAAGGCTACTGATATACCTCTAATTCATGAATGATTAGTTAATACCTGACCACAAAAATCTATCTTCTTTTGTTCATCATCATTAAGAGATCCGTTTGCCTCTAAACTTTCGAGATTCATGAGTACTGCCAAGCTGAAAGCATTTGGTTCAATCCTTCCGTGTATCTTTTTAGCAAGGTTTTTTGGTCGCTCTCGTTTTTGAATAAGTGGGATGCTCTTCCCTTGTTCTCATTTTCACGTATGATCGTTGAATCAAAATTTAGCGTTCGTTTACTGTTTAATAAAGCAGGGGCTTGAAATGATCCTGCCTGTAGAAATAAAAATGTAAGTTATTTCGCCATTGATATCACTAAAGGGTGTGATCATTTGCTTTCTTACAAATAATTCACCATTCTTTTTCTTATTAATGATATTTGATTTAAATGGTTTCTATTTGCATGGTCTTCCACATTTTCCTATAAAAACTCCGCCGGATGTCTATCTGACCTTAAAAATACTTATTGGCGCATTTAAAACCCTCGCTGCTTTCGTAACCCGCTGTTTTAGTGAACATGGGATTCACATACTCTATCTTTCCTTCACAATCTGTTATTACGACATGTCTTGTGTTTGCTCGGTGATATTAAATAATTCTGGATCTTAAGTATGTTGCTTTTGAAGATGTTAAGTGTTTTAAAAATTAAAAGTATCTTTACCATTATTCATACAGCAAACATTGATCTCGAACCACAAGATCTTTATGATCAATCTGGATCTCATGTTCCATTTTAATTGATTCACTTCCTTCAAATATCTTTTTAAAGAAGGTTGGGCCATAATATCGCTCAATTGCGCGTAAATGGAAAAACCTTATTGATGTTTTTTCCTGATAATGGATTTGGCTCGTGTAGTGAGCAATACCTTCTCGTTAGGTTTAATATAGTGATTTGTGAACTTCAAAAAGAGGAATCTATAGTAAAAAATGAATAAGGTATGGAGCTTCTCAAGTGATGTTTTCTTTTTCCCTTTCGCTCTAAACAAACTTTCCTTAGCCGTCTTCAGTTTTGTAACGTCTTGCGAGTAACCAATCACTTTTTCAGATTCCCGAGTTCATCCTTCAAAATAACAGCTTTATCATGGATCCATTTGGACCTTACCTCCGGGCGTAATTATTCTGAAATCAATTTCATATTCTCCCTGAATGAAGATTCTTCCTATTCTGTTGAATCGCTCTGTTTTAGATCTTCCGGATGTATAAATTGTTTTGTGTGAATTTGATCTTCGTAAGATCTTCTCAAGATCCGTTTCATAAATATTTTGAATGCCGGGACTAAGAAATTCGATCTTTTTGCTTTTAATTGAGAATATCCAAAAATGCTACATTAAAGAATAGCGCTAAATATCTTCCTTGCAAAGTATCTGTATTTCTTGTACTCAAGCCTTCTGTTTGATCCTTGTGAAATTTCGGTAAATGTTCCAATTGAGCCTATGATAGCACCATTTTATTTTTTATTGGGGCGCCATTAACAAGGAATTGTTTGTTCACACCTTTTTTGTTTTTAAGGTTAACCACCTACCTGTTACTCCACTTCTTCCTTATCCGAAATGATCCTATTCAAAACACTTGGGACCCGTTATCCAGAAAATTTGATGCATTCTTTCCAATAACATTCTCATATGTAAAGCCGGATAATTCGGTAAGCTTTATGATTAGCGAATACTATATTCTGCCTAAATCTATTTGAACAACCCCTCATTGATCGTATTTATCAATTGTGATACTGAAGAAGAATTATCAATGTAATGATCGGTTATTGAATTTGTAGACATAGAATTTATATATTTTTACTAATTGAATACAAATACCGTATAGGAAAGTGGTTTTACGTATGTCTTTGTGGGATTTACCCTAAATAAAACCCTGTTTTTTTAATTACAAACCCTAATAAGGCGAGTTGATGCCTCGTACTTTTGTGGAGCAAATAAAAGAAGATGAAAGAAAAAACAGTTCCCATAATACAAAACTGAATAGCCCTGATGGTGGCTATACTGCTTTATGGAGGCATGCATTCATCGCTCAAAACCTCAAGATCGCATATATATAAACGATATGTTATTAAGGAGATACAAGTACGGTTTCCTTAAGGATGGGGTATTGATACTCTATAACAATAATACATTCGTGAATTTTGGATTGGTAATAAAACAAAAATGCCAACTCTGTATGAATATTTATGGTATTCCGTGGAACATGGTTGATAAACGATACAGCCCTGGTAATAGAATTAAAAGACGGCTTATTTGATCCCGATATGCCAAAAAGGACATCACTATTACAAGGTAGGCCTGATTATAGATTAATAATAGACACCTATTATAGTTTGTGAAAGAATATTATAAAAACAGAAAACTATTGACCCGAAAAGAATTTGAATTGATAGACAAAAAGAAGCAAATATTATTTATAGCGGTAGAACAAATACATAAAAATGATAAAAATAAACCACATAACAAGCTGGGGTAGAAAAAAATTAACTGGCTACTAAAATACAATGCAAAAATTATGGAAAGATAATATCTGAAAGTGAAAGTTCATGAATGCTATGGTCAGGCCTTTCAAAAAAGATGGCCTTTCAGTTGGACTTGTTCCTTCAAACCGAAAACGATCCGAAAGATCACTGTGAACATTGAAGGTGAGTTCACTTTAGTAAATAATTAAGGCGGCCTTTAGAAGAATACGTTTCTTGTATTTGATCATTTTGATCACATCAATGTTGTTCTAAAGAACATTATTTCCATCGACCCGCAGCCATTCAGTGGTTGTACAAAATGTGGAATAAATAGACCCAGGAAAATGAAGGTAAAGTACTCTTTTGGCACTCAGAATTCCCAAAGTGAATGCAGGGATCTCATTTCAGTTTCCGGACTTCTTCCATTAGTAAATAATTCAAAATTAATAGCGTAAAATGAAAATAATATTTTAGTGGTTGATGATTCAGAAAAAGTATCCGAGAGGTGATTTCAGTAGGACTCAAGATCGCAGGGTTATAATGTAGTTACAGTAGAAATGGCGCAAATGCTTTGGAAATTCTAAAGTACAATTCCGACATTAATCTCATTGTAACAGATCTGAACATGCCAATAATGGATGGCATTACTTCCGTTTAAAGGAAGTAAGAAAACATCCCTTGTTGAAATCTCACACCTGTTATTGTATTAACCACCGAATCGCAGGAAGCAAAAAACAGGAAGCCAGAAAAAGCCGGCAACGCGTGGGTTATAAAACCTTTTTCTACGGATAAATTGATCAACGTCATTAAAAAATAGTTCACTAATGGATGCAATGAAACAAACCCATATATTGAAGAGGCAAATGAGCTATTAGCAAATTTTGGAGATCTCTTATTGGCCTTAGAGAACAACATAGAGATAAAACCTACATAGAAGTGATAAGTTCCGTGTAATGGTATACATTAAAAAGGCAATAAAGAGTATGTTTGGTTTACAGGTGATCACTGAATTTGTTCATGATCTGGAGACCATTTATGATAAGGTACGTAACAATGAGATGACCTTGAATAAGGATCTATTGGATTGTACATTTTTATGCCTCGATCATATTAAAGCATCATTTACGATTCTGATCTATCGAATCCCGTGGGAATAAAGAGAATCATAAAATTAATTTACTTGCTCAGGATCTCAGGATTTATTAGGAACCAACAAAAGCTAATGCTGTGTTGAAATAGACAACAAAATTGAATTAAAAACCTTATTACTCCCATTTGAACCCGCTGCCAACATTTTTGAGAACGGAAATTAATCCCATGTTCTGATATCTGAACTGGCCACCATGGGCAAATGCAAGGTAATCTGCACATTTCAAAGTAACACCAAACAATGATCTTGATCCTCAAAACGAATGCCTACCTATTGGGAGGTTTATTTGGAAACAAGAAAAAGATCTGAAAATGAAATAAAGGATGTTTTTGTATTTGCTTGAAATAATGCAACCATTCTTATCAAACAATTAAGATCAACAAATGGCTAAATGATCCAGCGGTTTTAGAATTGATCTCAAAGGACATTTACAGTGATGTAAAGATCAGTGTTGAACAATTGACACAATTTATAACTAACAAAGAAATAGAAATGAAAGATATTAATTTAAGGGAATCAACTTCTGAAGAGATGATCCTTGATAAAAGTGTCATCACTGTTTCCGGCATAGAACAAAAAGCGGAGCATATTAAAAAGAAAAAAACAGTATCGAGTGTTCGTGTATCATCCCCTCGACAAACTTGATGAATTAATGAATTTAGTAAGTGAGTTAGTAACAACCCAGGCCGGCTTGACATTATTTTCAAAATAAATCAAAAATGCTGAATTGATTCCATTGCCGAGAACGTTGAAAAACTTTCGAGAAGACTAAGAGATATTGCCTTTGGAATGACATTGGTTCCTATCAATAATATGTTTGGAAGATTTCAACGTATGGTAAGAGATGTTTCGAGTGCTTTAGGAAAGAAGTTGAGTTTATTACTGATGGGGAGGCGAAACAGAATTAGACAAATCCATCATTGAAACACTAACCGATCCTTTAATGCATATATTGAGAAATAAAGCCTTGATCATGGAATAGAAACCACAGATGTAAGAACCTCTAAAGGAAAGAATCGTTCCGGTAAACTCATTTTGAGAAAGAGCATTTTATTCGGGCGTTTACGTATACATCCAGATCATCGATGATGGAAAAGGAATTAATCCTGATGTTATCCAAAAGAAAGCGATCGCAAAGGTTTGATCAAACCAGAAGAGAACCTCACAGAAACTGAGATCTTTGATCTTATTTTCTATCCTGATTTTCAACCGCTGATAAAATCACGGATGTTTCAGGCAGAGGCGTTGGAATGGATGTGGTTAAACGAAATATCTCCCTGACTTGAGAGGCGTTGATTAAAGTGAATCAAAAGTAGATGAAGGAACAACCTTAAATTATTAAGCTTCCTTTAACCCCTTCTATCATTGATGGTTTATTGGTGAGCATTGAAAACATCAATTACATCATTCCATACGTTATTACCAAATGCCATTTTTGTAACACCTGACATGCTTGCATAACTTCAACAAACTCTTGTTGCTTGACGGAGAACAAACTCCCTTTATTGACATCAGGGAAGAATTTGGCAACATTGTAGAATCAGCCGAACAATCGCAACTCCTATTGCTGTAAATAATGTGGGGAAACGGTTGGATTAAGTGTTGATTCTATTATTGGTGAATACCAGGCCGTGGTGAAGCCATTAGGCAAACATTACAAAAATCAGGATTTTATTTTCCGGAGCCTCTATATTAGAGGATGGAACTATAGCACTCGTTCTCGACTCAAATAAATTCACTTGAATTACATACTAAAAATAAATTGGAGGAAATCTTATGTTAACAAAAAATAAACGCGGAAGTAGCAGTAGCAACAGCAAAAATCATACCTACTATTTAAATTAGGTGATGAAGATTTTGCGATCGAAGTAAAAAAGATCATGGAGATCTTAGAAGTATCTAAGATCACAAAAGTACCACACGCACCCGACTTCTTAAAAGGAGTTGTGAATTTGAGTAGTGGAGTATTACCCTTGATAGATGCCAAAATGAAATCTTCGGTCTTGAAAATTCCATTGAGTTCAATGTAGATACCCCGCATCCCAGCAATACGTAACTGAACGAAGTAATACC
>ERZ1370068.2922-contig-205_pt1 | contig 46884 bp, 86 predicted proteins | sample MGYA00561227_ERZ1370068 | MGnify/ENA primary metagenome ERZ1370068 (study PRJEB38410, sample SAMEA6850437) | metagenome | study: Metagenomic assessment of the ecological functions of the soil: analysis of the soil microbiota associated with the... | reverse complement strand
TTACGTACAGTTAGGAACGTCATCGGATCGATCGGATAGATCCGAGCGTCGCAGAAGGGTCGTCGGTGCCGCTGACGATCAGCCGCTTCAGCGACAGCCCGACGTCCGCCACTGCAGCGTCGGTCTGCGCCAGCGCCTGCTGCCGCGTCGCTTTCCTTCCGCCTGCGCGCCTGACGACGGTCAGCGGGCGCGCCGACTTCCACCGCGCGAGCTTTGTTGTCGGCCACCAGCTTGCTCGCCAGCCTGGTCTGAGCGAGCCGCGCGCGACGTCGAGCGCGCCTGCAGCGCGAAGATGCAGTTCTGCGCAGCGCGTTGCGCACGTTGGCCAGCGTGCAGTCCGCGATCGTGCCGCGCAGCTGGATCTCGGAGGCGTCGCGATTGAGCGCGGTGACGACCAGCTGCTGCCGGTTGTTGTCGATGCGGAACCCGCGCAGCAGCGGCTGCGTCAGCGTCAACGCGAAGTTGTTGTTGAACGCCGGGTTGTAGTTCACCAGGTTGTTCGAGGTGACCTGCTTGTTGTTGTTGAACTGGAACTGCAGCACCGCCGCCCCACGGCACGTCAGCTGCGACAGGTCCGCTGTTGTAGCGTCGTGGTCGTTGTTGTCGACGATCGTGGCCGCCGTTCAGCGTGCTCGTCGGGCGGCTGCACGCCGCGAGAGCTGACCGATCGTCGAGTCGCGGGCGGGCAGATACGCCGCGCGGATGCGCGCGATGTTCAGATCGAAGGTCTGCGGGTTGAGCGCGCTCGACCGCGATGTCGAGGTTGCGTTCGAGCGCGCGCGCCGTCTCGTCAAGCGTCAGCTCGACCATCGGCACCCGGCGGCACGCGGCGTTGACGGACGCGTCCGATCGGCGGCTGGCAGGCCGCGAATTTACGCGCCGCTTCGCGGGCCAGGTATCGAGCCTCGCCCGATCACCGGCTGACTGGGCGGCGGCGGACGGCCACGCCGCGAGGGAACAAGGCATACGCAACGAAACGAACGAGATGAAACCAGCGATCTTCATGAGGCTATTGGTGAGAAACGGAAATCTACCGCCGATGGTCGTCACCGCCCGGGCGGCGATGGTTGCGCGTCTGCTGCTGCAGCATCACGAACTTCACGCGCTGATCGGGCGTCAGCACCCGCGGCGCATCGCAGCAGCATCATCGTCCGCGACTTGTTCAACTCGGAGCGGGCGGCCTCCACGACCGGTGACCTGCGCCATCACCTGGGCGTCGTCGCTCGCCTCGACCATCTGGTTGAAGTCGGCTTCCGCCTTGTCGAGCGCGTCCTTCTGCTGCCGGAGGGCGCGGGCAGCGTCTTCTGGAAGACGGCCTCGATCTTGCGTGCTCTGCTCCTGGGTGAGCCCGGAGTCCCTGGACGAACGGTGTCGGATTGCCACCACTTGAACCCCTGCGCGGAGGCCTGCGAGCCCCAGAGCACGGCCGCGACCGGCCAGGAGGGCGGCGACGGCGGCAAACCGCCTGGAAATGGCTGAAATGTTCATGGTCTGACTCGCCGGCACCATACGCCTGGCGCGCAGATTTCGTTTACCTGGACGGGTTTGTGAGGTGCGTCGAGGCGCCGGACGACCGTGCGCCTACGAGGTTATCGGGCGTCGAGGCCCCGGACGTCAAGCCGATGACGACCGTCGCCGCGCGGCGGCAGCCAGCCGGTCGACGACCCGCTCTCGTCCGTGGTGCCCACCGGCTTGTGACGAATCTCGCAGTGCGGAAAGAGAGGCAGTCCGGCTCGGCGACGTGATAGGTCGGCAGCGTCGGCTCGCAGATCCGCGCCAGGTTGCTCGTGTTGCTGCTGTTGTAGCCGCCGATGACGACCATCAAGTCCAGCGGCTGGTAGTCGAGCAGCGCCGACGACGGCGTCCTGCCGATCCTGCGTGGCGCTGCAGATCGTGTCGAACGCGCGGAACCGGTGGCGGCATCTCGGCCTCGCCGTATCGATCCCGCATCGCCGCGCGGAACATCTCGCCGATCTCGAGCGATTCCGAGCTCAGCATCGTCGTCTGGTTGGCGCAGCCGACGCGCTGCGAGGTCGCGATCGGGATCGAAGCCGGCGAGCACGGCGTGCTCGAAGCGCGCGAGGAACGCCGCCGCGGTCGCCGCCGTGCCGCGGATGTAGTCGGCACGCGGCCGTCGGCTTCGTCGCGGTTGAGCACGACCAGGTAGTGCCCGCCGGCGTGCAGCGCCTGCGACGCCGTGGCGCGCGTTTCCTCGTGCCAGTAGCTTGCCGTGGATGACCGACGTGAAGCCGTCCGCGGCGTAGCGGCTTGCACGTTCTTCCAGACGTTCGAGCACCGAGCCGCACGTGGTGTCCACGAGCGTGCAGCCGCTGGCGATCGAGCGCCTCGCAGCAGCTCCGATCGTGACGCCGAACGCCGGCAGGATCACGACGTCGTCCGGCGTCGAGCGCGTCGATCGACTCGCCGGGATCGCGTCAGGAAGCGGATGCCCTGCGCGCGCAGCTGATCGTTGACGTGCGGGTTGTGGATGATCTCGCCGGTCAGGAACGACCGGCCGATCCGGGAAACGCTTGCGCGCCTGGTAGGCGTAGTCCACGGCGCGGTCGACGCCGTAGCAGAAGCCGAACTCGCGCGCGAGATGGACGGTCAGGCGGCCGGAGCGCGTAGCGGATAGTCGTCTGTCCTTGATCGCGTCGACGAGGTCGCTGTGATAGCTCTCGGCGAGCGTGTCCGGCGACTTCGTGCTTGAGGTCGAGGCCCTTGCGAAAATCAGGGGCGGCAAGGCACTAGCGGACTTCCCAGGTGCACGGGCGTCAGATCGTCGAGCGGTTGCAGCGCCGCCGCCGCCGGGCATCGATCGCGATCTCTAATCTGGTTCAGGAACTCTTCATCGGAGATCGACGCGGTCACCTCGCGAATGGCGGCTGTCGAAGCGGTCTGCGCGGAGTTCGGGCTGTTCGGCCGATGCGTGCGATGATCGCCCGCGCCGGTGCCAGGGCGTCCGAACGGTAGTCATGGCCGAAGCGGCCGGCAATCAGGCCGACGACGAGGCCGGCGACGGCCGCGCCGGCAATCCAGCGCGATCCGGACGGTGCGCGAGACCGGGCGATTCGTGCGGCGCGTGGCCGGCGGGGAAAGCAATCAGCGCGCGCCGGACGTCCTCGTGCTGCAGGTGCGCGAGGATGCGCGCCTGCTGGCGCGTCAGACGCTCGGGCGGGAAGGCCGGCGTCGGCCGCCGCGCGTATCCGGTACCGACACCTCGTCGAGCAGCCGCTGCAGGCGCACGCGCCGCGCGTCGCAGTCGCAGCGCAGGCCAGATAGGTGCTGCTGCTCGCCGAGTGCGAGCGCGTCGAGCATGCAGAGCTCGATGAGTCGATCGTCGGACGGGGTGGCTTCGCCTTCATCAGTCGCGCCCAGGAGCCGCCGCAGCTTGCGGATGGCCCGGAACAAATGCACGCGCACGGTCGCTTCGCTCAAGCCAAGCGCCTGGCTCACCTCGCGCGGTCGTCTGCTCGGCGAGATGGCACAGCGTGAACACCGTGCGCTGGCGATCGGGAAGCGATTCCACGGCCGCCGTAATCTCGTTCGCGCGTTCCTTCGACACCAGCCGCTGCTCGGGCGTCGGCTCCGGCGTCACCGGGTCGGCTCGGCGCGCATGTCGCGGTTCGACGACATCGGCACGGTCCACCGCAGCCGCCGCGAGCGCGACTTGCGGAGATCGAGGCACGCGTTCACCAGGATTCGCGTAAACCAGACTTCGAACGGGAGGTCTTCGCGGTAACTGGTGATGTGCGTGAACACCCTTGACGAAGGCGTCCTGCACCGCCTCGTCGGCGTCGTGCGCGTCGCGCAGGTACTGGTAGGCGATCCGGACAGCCCGCCGCTGCTGTGCGCGGCCACGAGCTCGCCGTACCGTTCGCGCGCAGCGTCGCGTTCGCCGCTGGTGACGAGACCCTTGATCTCGGCCGCCAGCTGCGAATCTCTCGACAGCGGCGCCAGCGCGCGCGGCAGCACCGGCGGCTGTCGACGAGGCACCCGTCGAGGAGGCGTTCTAATCATGGAATACGGCTAGATTGGCGCGGTCGTTTACCGCGGGTCCAACTATACAGGGATTTGCGTGGATTCCACACCGTGTCGATGCGTTTTTTGTTTTTCGGGCCTTTTTACCTAGGAGAGTTTCCAAATGAGCACACAGGTTGAGCGGGCGCATGGTCTCGAGGCCCTTGGCATCGTTCGGTCCGGACGCGTCCACTGGAACCTGAGCCCGGCGGTTCTGTACGAGATTGCCGATCCGGCGGAACGAAGCCGTTCTCGCGTCCGATGGTCCGCTCGTGGCGCGGACGGGACAGCACACTGGACGATCGCCGCAGGACAAGTTCACGGTCAAGGAGCCCTCGACCGAGCAGAACGTGCACTGGGGCAGCATCAATCGTCCGATTGACTGAGGCGAACTTCGACGCGCTGCACCGCGACATGATGACCTACCTGCAGGACAAGGAGCTGTACGTGCTCGATGCCTGGGGCGGCGCCGATCCGGCCTATCGCCTCCCGGTCCGCATCGTCACCGAATTCGCGTGGCACAACCTGTTTGCGCGGAAACATGTTCATTCCAGAACTGGATCCGGAAAGGCGGCGACGCACCGGCCCGAGTACACAGTGATCGATTGTCCGGGGCTCAAGGCCGATCCTGCCAGGCATGGCTCGCGCACCGAGACCGCGATCTACGTGCACTACGGCAGGAAGCTCGTGCTGATTGCCGGCACGAACTACGCGGGCGAGATCAAGAAGTCCATCTTCACCATCCTGAACTACACCCTGCCGCTCAAGGGCGTGCTCTCGATGCACTGCTCGGCCAACGTCGGCAAGGACGGCGATTCCGCGCTGTTTTTCGGCCTGTCGGGCACCGGCAAGACGACGCTCTCGAGCGATCCGCAGCGGGGCTTGATCGGCGACGACGAGCATGGCTGGAGCGATCGCGGCATCTTCAACTTCGAGGGCGGCTGCTATGCGAAGGTGATCAAGCTGTCGAAGGAGGCCGAGCCGCAAATCTGGGACGCGTCGCACCGCTTCGGCACGATCCTCGAGAACGTCGTGCTCGATCCGGACACGCGCGAGATGAAGCTCGATGACATGACGTACACCGAGAACACGCGCAGCTCGTACCCGCTCAGCTTCATCGACAACGCGATTCCATCGGGACAGGCGGGACACCCGAAGAACGTCGTCATGCTCACGGCCGACGCGTACGGCGCGATGCCGCCGATTGCGCGGCTGACGCCTGAAGGGGCGATGTATCACTTCCTGTCCGGGTACTACCGCGCGAGTCGCCGGCACCGAGCGGGGCGTCACGGAGCCGAAGGCGACCTTCAGCACCTGCTTCGGCGCGCCGTTCCTGCCCGCTCAATCCGAACGTCTACGCGAAGATGCTCGGCGAGCGGATCGCGAAGCACAAAGTCGCGCGTCTGGCTGGTGAACACCGGCTGGACCGGCGGGCCGTACGGTGTCGGATCGCGAATGAAGATCGGCTACACGCGCGCGATGATCACCGCCGCGCTCGGCGGGCAGCTCGATCACGTCAGCTACCATAAGCACGACGATCTTCAACCTCGACATCCCGGCGACGTGCCCGGGCGTCCCCGACAGCGTGCTCGATCCGCGCAGCACGTGGCCGGACGCCAGGCCGCCTACGACGAGCAGGCGAAGAAGCTCGCGGGCGATGTTCGTCGAGAACTTCAAGACGTTCGAGAAGGACGTGGACCCGGCCGTCAAGGCCGCCGGCCCGCGTGTAATCCCAAACCCCAGATCCCAAACCCCAAGTCAAAGCCAGGCTGTTGGGATTTGGGATCTGGGATCTGGGATTTGGGGTTTCCGATGAAATTCGAGCCAGTCATCGGCCTCGAAATCCACGCGCAGCTGCAGACCCGCACGAAGATCTTCTGCGGCTGCAGCACCGCGTTCGGCGCGCCGCCGAACTCGCAGGTGTGCCCGGTCTGCCTCGGCATGCCGGGCGCGCTGCCGGTCCTCAACCGCGCGGCCGTCGACTACGCGATCAAGGCGGCGCTCGCGCTCGGCTGCGACATCCAGCCGCTCTCGATCTTCGCGCGCAAGAATTACTTCTATCCCGACCTGCCGAAGGGCTACCAGATTTCGCAGTATGAACGTCCGCTCGCGCTCGGCGGCGGTCTCGACATTTCGCGTCGAGGGCCGCGTGACGCATGTCGGGCTGACGCGCATCCACATGGAAGAGGACGCCGGCAAGTCGCTCCACGAAGGATTTCCCGATTCGGACCGCAGGACCTACATCGACTACAACCGCAGCGGCGTGCCGCTCATCGAGATCGTCAGCGAGCCCGACATGCGCTCGGCCGCCGAGGCGGCGGAGTTCTTCGAGCGGCTGCGCGACATCCTGGTGTGGCTCGGCGTCAACGACGGCAACATGGAAGAGGGCAGCCTGCGCTGCGACGCCAACGTGTCGGTGCGGCCGCGCGGGCCGAGGAGCGCTTCGGCACGAAGGCCGAGGTGAAGAACCTCAACTCGTTCCGCTATCTGCAGAAGGCGCTCGAGTACGAGATCGAGCGCCAGATCGATCTGCTCGAGGGCGGCGGGCGCGTCGTGCAGGAGACGCGGCTGTGGGATTCGGCGGCGGGACGCACGCTGTCGATGCGCAGCAAGGAAGAAGCGCACGACTACCGCTACTTTCCGGAGCCCGACCTGCCGCCGCTCGTCGTCGACGAGGCGCGCATCGCCGCCGTGCGCGGGACGATGCCGGAGCTGCCGAGGCGCGCCGCCAGCGTTTCGTCGCGGCGTACGGACTGCCGGTCTACGATGCGGGCGTGCTGACCTCGTCAGCGGGTCTCGCCGATTATTTCGAGAAGTCGCGGCGGCGACCGCCAACGCCGAAAGCCGCGAGCAACTGGGTGATGGGCGAGCTGCTGCGGACGATGAAGGAGCGCGGCGCGGCGATCGAGCAGGTGCCGCTGACGCCGGCGGCGCTCGCAGGACTCATCGCGCTCGATCGACAAGGGAACGATCAGCAGCTCGATGGCGAAGGAGGTCTTCGCGAAGATGTACGACTCGGGCCGGTCGGCCGACGAGATCGTATGCCGCGGAAGGACTCGCACAGAACAGCGACGAGGGCGCGCTGCTGCCGATCGTGAAGCGCGTGATCGCGGCCAACGCCGCCACGCGTTGAGCATGCACCGTTCCGGCAAGACCAAAGGGCTTCGGCTTTCTCGTCGGCGCAGGTGATGAAGGAGAGCGGTGGCAAGGCGAATCCGAAGCTTGCCAACGAGCTGCTCAAGCGCGAACTGCAACAGGGCTGACGTGCGCCGCTGGTTCGTGGCCGCTGCTCGCATGCACTGACAGCGGCGGTTGTCGCGACCTGGCCGCTCGTCCTGCATCCGCGCGCACTGCTTGGCGCGCCGTCGGGCCCGGGCGACCCGTATCTCAATCTCTGGATTCTCGGGTGGGGATGCAGGCGATCCTGTCGAACCCTGCGTCTGTCTTCACCGGCGCGGTGTTCGACGCGAACATCTTTATCCCGCCACGGGCACGCTGGCCTACTCCGATCACCTCCTGCTCCAAAGCCTCCTGCTGGCGCCGCTCTATGCGATCACGCGCGATGTGGTTCTCTGCTACAACGTACTGCTCATCGCGTCGCTCGTCGCGAGCGCGCTGGCGATGCATCTGCTGGTGCGATCCGTGGTCTGCACGGAGAGCGGCGCGTACTCGCCGGTCTCGCCTGGGGATTCGGCTCATACCATTTCGCGCATCTGATTCACCTGCAGCTGCAGTCGCTGTACTTTCTGCCGCTCACATTTCTCTTCCTGCATCGGCTCGATCGCGGGCCGCCGCGTGCGCGACGTCGTGCTGCTGGGCATCGTGACCGCGCTGCAGGCGGTGTCGTCCGTCGTATTACGGCGTCATCGGCGGGCTCGCGCTCGTCGTCGGAGCCGTCGCGCTCGCGGGCGGCGTCGGACGCTGGCGCAGTATCAGCGCTGCTGCGCCGTCTGTATTACGCCGCGTCCATCGCGGTCGTCCTTGTCCTGCCCGTTGCAATCGTAGTGCGGCCGCGTGGCGCAGCGCGAAGGGCTTCGGGCGGAATCTATGCGAGGCGGGACGTGGTGCCGCCTACGCGTCGAGTTACCTGCAGGCGCCGCCCGGGAACGTGCTGTACGGACGCACCGGGCTGTTGCGTCAACACGACACACCGTTGAAGCGCCCGCCGAAGCCGAAGGAGCGACGGCTGGGCCGCCGCACACAGGCCCGGAGCGCGAACTGTTTCCCGGCTTCGTCTTGATTGGGCTTGCCGTTGCCGGCGCGTGGCTCGGATGGCGAAGCGACGCGCAGCCAACGGTCATGGCGATGCTCGCCGTGGCGGCGCTTGGTTTTGTGTTGTCGCTGGGCCCTGACGGGATTCGACCGCTGTACGCGGCACTGCATCGATTCGTCTTCGGATTCGGCGTGATTCGTGCCCCGGCCCGCTTCTCGGTCCTGGTGATGTTCGGGCTTTGCGTCTTGGCGGCGATCGCGATGCGCGAGCTGTCGCAGCCACGAAGGCCAGCCAAAACGCGTCACGTAGGCACCGATGGCTTCGTGTCTCGCGTCGTGATTGCGGCGGCGTTGATCGAATTGTGGCATCTGCCGCTGAGTTTCGCGTCCGCGCCTTCGCTCCATACCGACGTCGGCCAGTGGCTCGCGCGCGAGCCTGGCACGGGCGCGGTCGCGATTCTTCCTCTCGGCCTCGACATCGACAGCACGCCGGCGATGGTCCAGTCGCTCGAACACCACCGCCCAATCGTCAACGGCTACAGTGGTCAGCGGCCTGCGTTTTACGGTCCGCTGGTCGAAGCGATCGACACGTTTCCATCCGCCGATGCGCTCGCCGCGCTCCACGACAGCCGCGTCCGGTTCGTCGTCACCTCCGCACCTGTCGCACCCATCGCGCCTTTCGCACCTGTCGCCCCGTCGTGGAGCGCGCCAGATTTCCCGGCGCGACCATCTATGAACTGCGGTGGACGCCCGAGCTCGAAACGCGCCTCGCCGCGACGACCGACGATTGAACCGCCGGCGCCAGGTCCGTATCCCGTTTCACGTGGGCGAGCTCGCGCGGTACGCGTCGACTGGGGTGGAGCAGGCGTGAACCTGTCAGCCGGCGATATCTCGATTGGCGTTGAGCCGCCCGCGTATCGTCTCGTCGTGAACGGCGACCACCGCGCCCTGGGTCGCGAAGTTCTTCGAGGCGCAGGACGTGTTCACCACGCAGGCAGACGCGAGCCTGCTGCCGCAGATGCACGAGCGCGATCAGCAGGAAGGATCGCGCCACGTGACGCCGCGCGTTCGTCTTCGACGATCGCGCCCATGTCGTCCGCACCGGACGCACGGTCGCGGATGCGCGAGCGCGGATGGGGCGGTCGTGCTGCCGATGGTCGCCCGGTGCGCGCGATGCGATTGCCGCGCTCTTCTACGTCCGTACCCTGCCGTTGAAGGATCGGCGAACGCGTGAGGTTTCCGGTCAACGAAGCCGGTCGCAAGTCCTGGTCGTCGAGCTGTCGGTCGATGGAGTCGAGCGGGTTCGGGTGCAGGGCAAAGACGTCGAGGCCATTCGACTGTGAGCCCGACGACTCAAGCGCCGCGCTGGAGGATCGCCAGCCGCTCGCCTCGACCATCTGGCTCAGCAACGATCGATCGGCGCATTCCGCTCCGTGCTCGACCTCGACGCGGGCTTCGGTCACGTGCGTGTCGAGCTTGTGAGTTACAGTCAGTAGTGCGCTATACTTAATGCATCCAACCTCACAAGTAACGCCTTTGGCCCCGGGTGCACAGGCAGCGTGATCGAGACGCACCACCTCTCGAAACTTTACAGCCGCGGCTTGTACGCGCTGCGGGACCTGTCGCTCACCGTCGACAAGGGCGAATTCGTCTTTCTGACCGGCCCGAGCGGTGCCGGCAAGTCGACGCTGCTGCGCCTGCTCCTCGTGCAGGAGAAGCCGAGCGAAGGCGACATCCTCGTCAACGGCCACGACCTCTCCGAAGCTCTCGCGCAGCGAGATCCAGGAGTACCGCCGCGGCATCGGTTTCATCTTCCAGGACTTCAAGCTGATTCCGACGCGCACCGTCTTCGAGAACGTCGCGTTCGTGCTCGAAGTGCTTGGCGTCCCGCCATCGCAGCAGCGGCGCCGCGCGCTCCAGGTCCTCAAGTGGGTCGGGCCTGCAGCACCGCATCAACGCGTATCCGCGCGATCTCTCCGGCGGCGAACAGCAGCGCATCGCCATCGCGCGTGCGCTGGTCAACGATCCGGCGCTCGTGCTCGCGGACGAACCGACGGGCAACCTCGATCCCGATCTCTCGCTCGAGATCATGAACCTGCTCCGTGAGATCAACGCCGGCGGAACGACCGTGCTCGTCGCGACCCACGACCGCGAGTTGATCCGCCTGGTCGGCGCGACGCACCGTCACGCTCGACCAGGGCCGGGTCGTCGAGATCGCATGAGAGCCATCGATTACGCGCTGCGCGAAGCGTGGGCGAGCCTCTGGCGGTCCGGCCGATCGACGACCGTTGGCGGTGCTGGCGATCGCGCTTGCGGCTGTCGTGCTCGGATCGCCATCCTGCTCGTGTCACGTGGAACGTCGATCAGTTGTTGACGCAGTGGACGACGGCGACCGAGTTCTCGGTGTTCCTGCGCGACGACGCCACATCGGAGCAGCGCGGCGCGATCGAGGCGGCCATCGATCAGAGCGGCGTCGCCGAGGCGCGCGAATATGTCTCGAAGGCGGAGGCGCTGTCGCGGTTCCGCAGTCAGTTCGCCGACCTGGCGTCGCTGACCAGCGATCTCGAGCGACAACCCGTTTCCCGCCTCGCTCGAGGTTCGCGTGCGCGCCGACGCCGAGCGGAACGGACGAGCTGACGCGCTCGTGACGCGAGTTGCCGCGTTGCCCGGCGTGGCGGATGTCGCGCTACGACCGCGAGTGGCTGGCGCGCGTGGCGAGCGGACTGAACGCGATTCGCGGCGCCGGCTTCGCGCTGGCGCTGCTGATGGCGCTGGCCGCCGCCGTGACGGTTGCCGCGGTCGTGCGCCTCGGACTGCACGCGCGGCGCGACGAAATCGAGATCATGAAGCTGGTGGGCTCGCCGGTCGCGTTCATCCGCGGCCCGTTCATCGCGGAGGGCCTCCTGCAGGGCGGCCTCGGAGCGCGTGCATCGCGATCGCGCTGTTATGGGCTCGGATTCGCGCCGGTGCGCGCCTGGTGGGGCGGCGACCTGACCGCCACTGCTCGATGGCGCCGCGCTGCGGTTCCTGCCCGGGTCGGCTCGTGGGCTTGCTCGTCGCGGGCGGGATGTTGGTGGGCGCGGCGGGGGTTTGCCGCCTCCACGCCACGCCGGCTAATTGACGGGCACAGCTGACGTTGACAGACCCCGGATGGCGCCGCTTAGACTGATGAGAAATCCTAAATATGCCTGCGTCGAGGAACCGTTTGTCGCGCTTCCTGGCCGATTCTCGCCCGCAGTGCGATCCCGCTTTCCATTCCGTTTCGAACTTCTACCGCGAAGAATTCGTGAAGTGCAAACGCTGCCTCGAACAGCAGCGGGAGTTGCTACTCCGAAGACGCGATCACCGACGTCGAGCGAGGCCCTCACCAAGGTGATGTCGCAGCTCGATCGACTCTGCACCAAAGCTGACGCCGATCAGGTCGTCAGCCGGCTTCTCAGACAGTTCGACGTCGTCACAGGCCTTTCGGCCTGGTCCGATCCCCGACACATTCACTGACCCGTCCCGTTCAACATCTTCGTCACGACCTGCGTGAAATTCTCCTCGCGGCGGTCCACGCTGCCGATGCGGACGCCTCGTTCGCGCGACGCTCACGCGACGCGTCTGTCGCCGGCCGTCTGCAATCTGCGCCGCAACGTTGACGCGATCGCCGGTCGGCAAGGCGGCCGGCCCGATGCTGAACGCGTTCGCCATCGTCGGTGGGTCGGCCGCTGCGCGCGATTGACGGGCATCGGACCGGTACGTCCGGACAGCTTGCCGGCCGGCGCCGAATGGCACGACTCGGGGCATCCAATTCCCGATGCGCGCAGCGTGAACGCGGCCCGGCGCGCGCTCGCGATCGCGGGCTGCGACCGCCGCGGCTGATCTGCTGGTCGTGCTGCTGTCCGGCGGCGCGTCGGCGCTGATGGCGTTACCTGCCGACGGCGTCACGCTCGAGGACAAGCAGCAGCACAGTGCGGCGGCTGCTGCAGCGGTGGCGCGACGATCGACGAGCTCAACGCCGTGCGGAAGCATCTGTCGGCGCATCAAGGGCGGACGGCTCGCGGCGGCGACCGGCAGCGCCGGTCATCACACTGGTGATCTCGGATGTCGTCGGCGACGACCTATCCGTGATTGGATCGGGACCGACGATGCCGGATCCGAGCACGTTCGCGGAGGCGCTGGAGGTGCTCGACACGCGCGGCGGACGCGGCGCGTTTCCGCCCGCGGTCGTCGCGTCGTTGCAGCGCGGAGATCGGGGTGAGATGGCGGAGACGCCGAAGGCGGACGACCCGCGCATCAAGCGATCCGATCGCACGCATCATCGGCGGACGAATGACGGCCGTCGAAGGAGCGGCGGAGGCCGCGCGATCGCGCGGCTTCGCATGTGCACGTGATCGATCGTCCGATCGTCGGCGAGGCGCGCGAGGCGGCGCGCGCTTTCGCGGCTGCCATCCGCGCAGTACGATCACCCATCTGCCGCCGCCGGCCTGCATCATCGGCGCCGGGGAAACGACAGTTCACGTGAAGGGCGGCGGCATCGGCGGACGCAACCAGGAGTTTGCGCTGGCGATGCTGCGCTATCTGGCGGTCCCGCCTACGCCAGGCTCGGCAGGCAGGCTGGACCCGCCCTACCGTCCGCGTGTCGGCAGCATCGGCACGGACGGCATCGACGGGCCCTACGGATGCCGCCGGCGCGATCGTCGATTCGACGACCGCGCGAGCGGCGCGGCTGCGCGCGACCTCGACCCGCGACGCTTTCTCGACAACAACGACAGTTATCATTTCTTCAGCGCGCTCGACGACCTCGCTTCGCACCGGCCCTACCGGCACGAACGTTGGAGACGTCCAGGTCGCACTGATCGCTTGAATGCCATCAACAGATCAAATTCTGACGCTCTTCAAGGAGCGCGTCGATCACCCGATCGTCGGCGCGTGAGCTGACGCGCGCTGCTGAAGCGTTCCGCGCGAAGAGCGCGTCGCGTTCAAGCGCGCTGCTCAAGACGGCTCGTCGCGTCCGGCGCGAGCATTGCGCAGGTGCGCGGCAACCGGCTACGCGCTGCCCGATATCGGAGGACCTCATCCCCGGACGCCTGCACGCCAATCCCGCCGGTTTCGGCTTCGTCGTGCCAGACGCGGCGAAGCCAGGGGAGCGGAACGACATCTACATTCCAGCGGCGAACCTGACAGAGGCGATGCACGGCGACCGCGTGCTCGTCGCGCATCGAGCGCCAGACGCCTCGCGGTCTCGAAGGACGCCTCGTCCGGATTCTCGAGCGCGCGCACGACACCGTCGTCGGCCGCTTCGAGACCGACAGCGCTGGTCTCGCGTATGTCGTGCCGTTCGACCGGCGCATCACCACGGACGTCCATGTTCCATCGGGACAGTCGTCATGCCGCCGAACCCAACGACATGGTCGTCGTCCAGATCACGCGCTGGCCCACGGCGGCCCGTGGCGCGGTCGGACGCGTCGTCGAGGTGCTCGGCAACATCAACGAGCCTGGCGTCGACACGCAGATCATCATCCGCAAGCACAACATTCCCGACGTCGCATTCGAGGAGTCGGTCGAGGAGGCGCGGCGCCTCGGATCGGCCGTGAAGCCGGCGGACATCAAGGGCCGAACAGATTTCCGCCCGGTGACGACCGTGACGATCGACGGCGAGCACGCACGCGACTTCGACGATGCGATCACGCTCGAGAAGCTGCCGAACGGCAACTACTGGCTCGGCGTGCACATTGCCGACGTGTCGCACTACGTGCAGGAGGGCAGCGCGCTCGATGAGGAAGCCTACGAGCGCGGCACGTCGGTCTACTTCACGGAGCGCGCGGTCCACATGTTCCCGTCGGAGCTCGCGACGGGCCTCTGCAGCCTCAACCCGCACGTCGATCGCCTGGTGCAGTCCTGCCTGATGGAAGTTGACCGACGCGGCAACGTGGTCCGCTACGAGATGCACGACGGCGTCATCAACAGCGACGCGCGCATGACGTACACGGCGGTCAACGCCATCCTGACGGATCGCGACGCCGACGACCATCGCGCAGTACCAGCCAGCTCGTGCCGCTGTTCGAGCTGATGCGCGAGCTGTTCGAGATTCTCAACGCGCGACGGCGCCGCCGCGGCTCGATCGACTTCGACCTGCCGGAAACCGAAGTCATTCTCTCGGAATACGGCGAGATCGAAGCGATTATCCCGGCCGAGCGGAACATCGCGCATCGGCTCATCGAGGAGTTCATGCTGCTCGCCAACGAGACGGTCGCCGGCGCATCTGGTCAACAACACGCGTCCCGTCGCTGCACCGCGTGCACGAGGCGCCGGATGCGAAGAAGGTCGCCGAGTTCGAGGCGTTCATCGAGCCGCTCGGCTACGGCCTCGGCGCCGAGGGCCGATCGGTCACGCCCAAGAACTTCCAGAAGCTCGTCGATCGCATCCGCGGCAAGCCCGAGGAGCGGCCGATCGCCGTGCTGATGCTGCGGACGATGCAGAAGGCGCGCTACGACGCGGTGAGCCTCGGTCACTTCGGCCTGGCGGCGGAGCACTACACGCACTTCACCTCACCGATCCGGCGTTATCCGGACCTGGTCGTCCACCGCATGCTGCGCGAGTCGCGGCGGGGTCCGATGACCGACGCGCGGCGCGAAGGAGCTCGACGAGGAGCTGCCGGAGGTCGCCACGCACACGTCCGAGCGGGAGCGGCGCGCCGACGATGCGGAGCGCGAGCTGCTGCAGTGGAAGAAGGTCCGCTTCATGGCGGACAAGGTCGGTGACGAGTATCGAGGGTTACATCACGGGCGTGGCGCCGTTCGGGTTATTCATCGAGCTGATCGAGCACTACGTCGAAGGGCTCGTGCACGTCTCGAGCATGGCCGACGACTACTACCGCTTCGTCGAGCAGCAGCACGTCATGCTGCGGCGAGAACACCAAGAAGGTCTACCGGCTCGGCGACAAGCGTACGCGTGCAGGTCGTGCGCGTAGACATGGAGCGCCGGCAGGTCGAACTGGGCCTGGTGGAGATTCTCGATACCGTGCGGCGTGACGAGCGCCGGCGCGGCTGCGCCACGCAGCAAGCTCCGATCGAAGAAGGAACAGCAGCGCGGGGCCGAAGCGCAAGCAGCGTCCCGGCCGGCGAGAGCGGACGCGGAAGAAGCTATGACTTCTCGTCTTCCTTATTTGCGTCCTTGAAGTTGCGGATGCCTTTGCCGATGCCCTTGCCGATTTCGGGCAGGCGGTTGGCCCCGAAGATCAGGATGATGATCACAAGGATGATGAGCAGCTCAGGAAGGCCGATGCGGCCCATAACGTCACCTCAGGAGTCGGTTGTCCGGGAAAGACGCAATTGTACTCATGCAGGTGCGTGCCGGAATGCCTTTTGAACAGGTCTGTCCCGGAGGTTGCCAGCATGAGACGGCTCATCGTTGCCGCGGCGGCTGGCGCTCGCAGGCGGCGTCATTCCCATCGCCGCGGCGCAGCAGGAAGGGCCGCTCGCGCAGTTTTCGTCGCAGGTGCAGCTCGTCGAGGTCTACGCCACCGTGACCGACGACAAGGGCGAGCTCGTCACCGGTCTGCGTCAAAACGACTTCGAGGTTACGAGAACAATCAGCTCCAGCAGATATCCGCGTTCGCCGCCGGCGAGTTTCCGCTGACTGTTGCCCTCGGTGTCGACCGCAGCTGGAGCATGGCCGGCAAGCCGCTCGAGCTCGCCAAACAGGCGTCGCGGACGTTTCTGAACCAGTTGAAGACCGGCGATCGCGCGATGGTCGTCGCCATCAGCAGCACCGCGGACGTGATTGCGCCGCTCTCGATGGATCGCGTGACCCAGGCGCGCGCGATCGCGGCGCTGGATCCATGGAGCACCACCGCGCTGCGCGACGCGATCATCGCGTCGCTCGATCGCCTCGAGGCGGAGCCGGGACGGCAGGCGCTGGTGCTGTTCTCGGACGGCGACGATCGCTACAGCCGCGCGACCGAAGCCGACGTCATCGCACGCGCGCGCCGCGGCAACGCGCTGGTCTATCCGATTACGATTGGAAAACAGCGGCCGCCGCTGCTTGCGGAGCTTGCCGTGCTCACCGGCGGGCGCTCGTTCCTGCTGAAAGACGCCACCGAGCTCGAAAAGACGCCTGTCCACCATTGCGCGAGAACTTCGGTATCAATACCTGCTAGGCTACGCGCCATCGGAGCTCATTCACGAAGGCGTGCACGAGTGGAGGCCGATACGGGTGACGTTGACCGGTAATCACCCGGGCCTGCGCGTACGCGCCAGAGACGGATATACGACCGACTGATGTCACACGCCCTTGTCATGGCGCTTTTTCAGGATGCCTCAGCGGCCGCCGCGGCGGCGAGAGATCTCCGCACGCTCGGCATTCCACGCGAACGGGTGTCCATCGTTGCGCGCACGCATGATGAGGAGGGCGCCCTCGCAGAGGCGCGGCGGCGCATCGCCTGGCTCGGAAATCGAGGATTCGTCGACGGCATCGAGATTAGGCGAGCTGGCAGCGCACCTCGCCGCGGCGGTCGCCGTTGTGATACCCGGTGTCGGACCGATCGTCGCTGACGGCCCGCTGTCAGCGGCGCTCGGCGAAGCGGCCGGCCACATGGCCGGCGATGTGTCCCGCGCGCTGGAGCATGCGGGACTCGAGAGCGGCGAGGCGGCGCGTTGGGAAAAGCGGATTGAAGGTGGGGCATTCCTGGTCGGCGCGCATGTCGACCGTCCGCCTGTTGAGACTGCCCGCGATATCTTGATCCGCAACGGCGGATCACCTGTCGCGGTCGGAACATGGAGCGATACGTAATTTGTCCTCCGTTGCGCCAAGCCAAACGCCGGGGTCGGACATCAAAATGAAGAATCCGACACGAGTTGCAAGGCCCTGTTGAGTACCCGTTTTGCAGTTGCGGTATCTCAACGTGCTCGGTGAAAATGAGTCAGACACACGCCGCCGCAATGTCAACGACCGTACCGCAGAGCACGCCTGAGCGCGCTCCAGCCCAGGGACATCTGTACATCCGTGCCGCCGCGGGTCCGGCCGAAGTCCATTTCATGTTCGAGCAGCAGGAAAAGCGGCTCGGCGGGGCCTTGGCGCGCGTCCGTAATCACCCATGGCGCGTTTCTTCTGTTGATTCTGCTCATCATGCGGCTGGCGCCGGAGGCCGGAAGCCACGCCATGCTCCTGGACCGCGCGCCGCGCGAAATCATCTGGCTCGCGGAGCCGGGCGCGGGTGGTGGCGGGGGCGGCGGCGGCAATCAACAGAAAGAGCCGATCAAGAAGGCTGAGCTGCCGGGCAAGGAAAAATTGACCGTGCCCGTGGCGAAGCCGCCGGAACCGACCCCGATTCCTGAGGTCAAACCGCCTGAAGAGCAGAAGATCAACATCCCGGCCGTCACGCTGAGCGCCGAGAACGAGACGTCGCCGGGGCTGATCGAATCGAAAGAAAATACGACGTCGCAAGGCACCGGCACCAACGGCGGCGCCGGCACTGGATCGGGCACGGGCATCGGAAATGGGCAGGGTTCGGGTCTTGGCGAAGGAAGCGGCGGCGGCACCGGCGGCGGCGTCTACCGGCCCGGCAATGGCGTCGAGTCGCCGCGTCTGCTGCGCAGCGTTCGTCCCAACTACACCGCGGAAGCCATGCGCGCGAAGGTGCAGGGCGTCGTGCGGCTTGAAGGGGTCGTGCTGCCGGACGGGAGCGTCGGCGACGTGAAGGTGATGCGGTCGCTCGATCCTGTCTTCGGTCTCGACCAGGAAGCGATCAAAGCCGCCAGGCAGTTCCGCTTCGTTCCCGGGACGCGCTTCGGCGAGCCCGTGGCTGTGCTGGTGTCGTTCGAGATCGAATTCACCCTCCGCTAGCGTTTTGATACGCTCTCCGTATGAAAACTTTCGCATTCTGCAGTTCTGTCGTTCTGGCGAGCGTCGCGATGTTCGCCCAGACGCCAGCCGGCACGGCTTCCGCGACGATCAACGATGCGATGGGGAAGACGATCGGCACCGCGGCGCTGCGCGAGACGACCAGCGGCGTGCTGATCAAGGTTGATTTGACGGCCGCGCCCGCAGGCACGCACGCGCTGCACGTGCACACGACCGGGAAATGCGACGCGCCGATGTTCATGACGGCGGGCGGCCACTTCGCGCCAGGCATGACCAAGCACGGGCTGCTGGCCGCGGGCGGACCGCATGCCGGCGATCTCCCGAACATCTACGTGCCGGCCGATGGCAAACTTTCGATCGAAATCCTCGAACCGAATGTCACGCTCGCCGCGGGCCCGCGATCGCTGCTCGACGCGGATGGCTCGGCGATCGTGCTCCACGCGATGGCCGATGATTACATGACCGACCCGGCAGGCAACGCGGGCGGCCGGATCGCGTGCGGCGTCGTTAAATAAATTCGAATCAGAAAAAAGGTCGGGCTCCACATCGAAGCCCGGCCAGCGAGAACGCGCGAACGAGAAGGCGCGATCTAGCATATTACCGCCCATGCCGCCGCCGCCTGCGGCATCTGCGGCGCGTCCTTCTTTCCTCGGGAATCTCGGAGACCAGCGCCTCCGTGGTGAGGAGCAGCGAGGCGATAGACGAGGCGTTCTGCAGCGCGCTGCGAACGACCTTCGCCGGGTCGATGACGCCAGCCTTCACCAGGTCCTCGTAGACCTCGGTCGCGGCGTTGAAGCCTTCGTCCTGCTTCATGTCCTTGACCTTCGCGACGACGATCGAGCCTTCGGCGCCCGCGTTGGCCGCGATGTGGCGCATCGGCTCCTCGATCGCGCGCCTGACGATGCTGCAGGCCGACGAGCTGGTCGCCCGTCGAGCTTGAGTCCCTCGAGCGCCTTGCCGCGCGCGGAGCAGCGCGCACGCCGCCGCCGGGGACGATGCCTTCCTCGACCGCCGCCTTCGTCGCGTGCATCGCGTCCTCGACGCGCGCCTTCTTCTCCTTCATCTCGGTCTCGGTGGCCGCACCGACCTTGATGACGGCGACGCCGCCGACCAGCTTCGCGAGCCGCTCCTGCAGCTTCTCGCGGTCGTAGTCCGAGGTCGTGTCCTCGACCTGCGCGCGGATCTGCTTGACGCGGCCCTCGATGGCGTCCGTGGTGCCGCCGCCCTCGACGATCGTCGTGTTGTCCTTGTCGATCGTGACCTTCTTGGCCTTGCCGAGATCGTCGACCTTGATGTTCTCGAGCTTGATGACCGAGGTCTTCGGTGATCGCCTTGCCGCCGGTCAGGGTCGCGATGTCCTCGAGCATCGCCTTGCGGCGATCGCCGAAGCCGGGCGCCTTCACGGCCGCCGCCTGCAGCGTGCCGCGCAGCTTGTTGACGACGAGCGTCGCGAGCGCTTCACCCTCGACGTCTTCCGCGATGATGAGCAGCGGGCGCCCCATGCGCGCCACCTGCTCGAGCACCGGCAGCAGATCCTTCATCGAGCTGATCTTCTTCTCGTGGATCAGGATGACGGGGTTCTCGAGGACGACTTCCATCCGCTCGGCGTCGGTCACGAAGTACGGCGAGAGGTAGCCGCGGTCGAACTGCATGCCCTCGACCACGTCGAGCGTGCGTCTCGAGCGTCTTGGCTTCCTCGACGGTGATGACGCCGTCCTTGCCGACCTTCTCCATCGCCTCCGCGATGATCTTGCCGATCGTCTCGTCGCTGTTGGCGGAGATCGATGCCGACCTGCGCCACCATGTTGCCCGAGACGGGACGCGACATCTTCTTGATCTCTTCGACGATGACCTCGACGGCCTTCTCGATGCCGCGCTTGAGCTCCATCGGGTTGGCGCCGGCGACGACGTTCTTCGCGCCCTCGCGATAGATCGCCTGCGCGAGCACGGTGGCGGTGGTGGTGCCGTCGCCCGCCGTGTCGGACGTCTTGCTTCGCCACCTCGCGCACCATCTGCGCGCCCATGTTCTCGAGCGGATCCTTGAGGTCGATCTCCTTGGCGACGGTCACGCCGTCCTTGGTGATCGTGGGAGACCCGAACTTCTTGTCGAGGACGACGTTGCGTCCCTTCGGGCCGAGTGTGACCTTCACCGCGTCAGCGAGCTGGTTGACGCCGCGCAGGATCGCCTGGCGCGACTGCTCGCCGTAAATGATCTGCTTTGCCATGTTCGTTGACCTCAGTTATTTCGAATCGAGAACCGCGAGCACTTCGTCCTCGCGCATGATGAGGTATTCCTCACCGTCAAGCTTGATGTCCTGCCCCGAGTATTCTGCCGAAGAGAATCGTGTCGCCTTCCTTCACGTCGAGCGGCACGCGCTCGGCCTTCTCGCGTTTGCCGAGGCCGACGGCGATGACCTTGCCCTGTTGCGGCTTTTCCTTGGCGGTGTCCGGGATGATGATTCCGCCGATCTTTCTGTTCGCCTTCATCGATGCGCTGAACGATGATGCGGTCGTGTAGCGGTCTGACTTTCATGTGAGTCGACTCCAACTGTCTGGTATCTGGCGCCAGGCCGGAAGGCCCGTGCAAATTCCTTGGAAACTGGTGCAGCGCACACGGCGAGTTAGCACTCACTGTGGACAACTGCTAACTATAAGTGGTCGTGAAAAACCGGTGTCAAGCCGTGTCAGGCTGACCGGCGCAGCCGGTACTCGGTCATCTTGCGGGCCAGGGTATTGCGGTGAATGCCCAGCAGGTCAGCGGCCTTGCCCAGGTTGCCGTCGGCCTTCTGCAGCACGTGCATGATGAACTTCTTCTCGAACTCCGCGCTGCGCTTCGTCGTAGCGGATGCCCTTGGTCACCATTTCGTCGACCAGCCGCTCGAGTTGTTCACGCAGGGGCATCAATGGACCTCGTGTCCCGTTAAACGCCGGAATGCCTCGAGATACTTGTCCCGCGTGCGCATGACCACGTCGTCGGGCAGCGATGGAACCGGCGGCTGCTTGTTCCACTTGATCTGCTCGAGATAGTCGCGCACGTACTGCTTGTCGAAGCTCTGGCTGCGGGCCGCCCGGTCGGTACTGGTCCTTCGGCCAGTACCGTGATGAGTCGGGCGTCATCGCTTCGTCGATGAGCATCACGCCGCCGTCGCGCGTGAGCCCGAACTCGAATTTGGTGTCTGCCAGGATGATGCCGCACGATTCCGCGTGAGCTGCGCCGAACGCGTAGAGCTCCAGCGTCAGCTCGCGCAGCGTCGCGACGAGCTGGTCGCCCACGATGCGGCCTGCCTCGGCCTGGCTGATGTTCACGTCGTGACCGCTGGTGGCTTTCGTCGCGGGCGTGAAGATTGGCGCCGGCAGGCGATCGGATTCGCGCAAGCCGCGCGGCAGCGGCACGCCGCAGACGGTGCCGGTCGCGACGTAGTCCTTCCACCCTGAACCCGACAGATAGCCGCGCGCCACGCATTCGATCGGAATCGGATTCGTTTTCCGCACGAGCATCGAGCGCCCCGCGAGCATGTCGGCGTCGCCGCGCAGCTGGTCGGGATACGCGGTCACGTCGATCGTGATGAGATGGTTCGCCACGATGTCGCGCGTCTGCTCGAACCAGAAGGCGGAGAGCTGCGTGAGGACCTTCCCCTTGTCAGGAATGCCGGAGCCGAGGACGTAGTCGAACGCCGAGATCCGGTCGGTGGCGATCATCAGCAGGCAATCGTCGACCTCATAGATGTCGCGCACCTTGCCCTGGCGATGGGGTGCAACTCCGTTCAGGCGTGTGTTGATGACTGGCGCAGCAAGTGGCAACGGGTGTCCTTAGGAGGGTCGCGGGAAACGCGCATCTTATCGATATGACCGAATGCCCGCAACCGTACGCAACAGTACCGGCTACGGCGCGAAAGGAGCCTGATATATTGTGTAGGTTCCCTGAACCCTGAATGACAATCCGCATGGCGCTGGTGACGCTTCTGGCGATTGCCCTTTTCGCGTGGTTCCTCAGCCGCGCGAATTTGTCGGCGGTCGCAACGAGATCGCGCACGCGCGGATTGGGCCTGATTGTCTGGTCGGTCATCATCGCGGCCGTGATGCCGGTCGTGCGCGCGATCCGCTGGCGGTACCTGCTCGACCCGATCGGGCCCACGCGCTTCGGTCCTGTGCTGCGCGCGACCATTATTGGCTTCGCGGCGCTCGCGCTGCTGCCCGCGCGCGCGCGGCGACGTGATTCGACCGTATCTCGTGGCGCGCACGGAGGGGTTGAGCGCGGCGTCGGTCTTCGCCACGGTCGTCATGGAGCGGGCGCTCGACCTGGTGGCGGTGCTGACGCTGCTGGCGTCGTTTGTCTGGGTCTTCAACGGACGCGCGAGTCTGCCGCCGGGGATGCTCGCGCCAATCGAGGCATCGGCCGCCGTCGCGGCGGGCGTGGTGATTGCGCTGATGGCGGTGATGTGGACGCTCGCCACGCATCCCGAGCGCATCGGCCGGCTCGTGGCGCGAAGCGATCGACTGCTCCCGCCTCGCGCGGCGCCATGCGCTGGCCGGCCTGGCGCGGACCTTCAGCGAGGGTTCGCGGTCGCGCGCGAGCCGCGCGACCTGGCGATCGCCTTCGTGTGGTCGTTTCCGCTCTGGGTGAGCATCGCGTTTCAGGCGTGGCTTGTCACCCGCGCGTTCGGCATTCTCATTCCGATTCCGGCGAGCTTCCTGATCCAGGGCATGCTCGTGATCGGCGTGGCGGTGCCGACGCCGGGAGCGGTGGGCAGCTTCCACGAGGCGTACCGGATTGCGGTCACGACGTTTTTCCATGCGCCGAACAATGCGGCGGTGAGCGCCGCGCTCGTGCTGCACGCGGTGTCGTTCTTCACGAGCCTTGTCCCCGGTGTGGTCATCATGGCGCGCGACGGCATGAGCGTCGCCGGCCTCGGTCGGCTGGCGGGCGTGGCCCGACAGAGTAGAGGAAACGGCGGGAACCGCATCCATCGATTCGTCGCAGCCGGTGCGACAGAGTCGATAAGGAAGGAAACTCGTGAAGTGCCCGTTCTGCGGCCATCTGGGCGATAAGGTCGTCGACTCGCGCGAGAGCAAGGAAGGCGAGGTCATCCGCCGCCGCCGCGAGTGCCTCGATTGCGGACGCCGCTTCACCAGTTACGAGCGGATCGACGAGATCCCGTACATGGTCATCAAGAAGGACGGCACGCGCGAGCGCTTCGAGCGGCAGAAGCTGATTGCGGGTCTGCTGAAGGCGTGTGAGAAGCGGCCGGTCAGCGTGGCCGCGCCTCGAAGGTGTCGCGGACACGATCGAGGCGACGCTGCAGGAGCGGCCCGAGAAGGAAATGAGCACCGAGGAAGTCGGCCGGCTCGTGATGGACGAGCTGAAGCGGCTCGACAAGGTGGCATATGTCCGCTTCGCGTCGGTCTACCGCCATTTCCGCGACATCGGCGAATTCATGACCGAGTTGAAGGACCTTCTGAACGCGAAGGACTAGATGGCCCTGGCGAACGCGCGTTCCGTCGCTGCGCCACCGCGACAACCCGATCCGCCGCGTGGTCGAAAGCCGTTCCGCGATAACACCCGGCTCATTCTCTTCGGCATCGTCGTTCTGCTCGGTGTCCTTGCCGCCCTGCTCACGCTGGCGTCACGCTCGGCGCGTCTCGCACCGGATTTCCTGACCGAGTTCGTCCTCTACGCGCTCTCGGCGACCAATCTCACGATTCTCGTCGCGCTCGTCTTCGTGCTCGCGCGCAACATCGTCAAGCTGGTCGTCGAGCGCCGGCGCGAGTCTGCCGCTTCGCGCGCTTCCGCGCCAAGCTCGTCGCGGTGCTCCTCGGCATGACAATCGATCGCCGGCGGTGCTCGTGCTGCTGGTCGGCAGCGAGGTGATCCGGAACAGCGTGGACCGCTGGTTCAACGCGCCGATGAACGACGTGTTGTCGTCCGCCAACGCGATTGCCGGCGACTACTACCAGGAGCAGCAGCGGCTGGTGTCGCGCGAAGCGCAGCGGATGGCACGAGCGCTTGCGCCTCGCTGGATCTCACGGGCCCGGCGTCGAGCGTGCGCAGATGTCGTCGCGGACGATGTACTGCGGTGAGCGGGTATCGCTGGCGGAGGTGTATCGCGTCGAGCTACGTCGATGGCTCGACGCGCGTGGCACCGCGTTGTCGATGTTTCGGCCCACACGCTGCCGAGCTGATTACGCGCGCTGGCGCTTACAGGCTGGCCGAGCGCACGGCCGCCGGTGGCGCCGAGACGCGACGTGGTGGAGCAGCTCCGGGTGGCGGCAACATGATCTCGATCGGCGGTGCCGATCAGGACGTCCCCTGGCGCTCCTGTCCACGGTGTCGCATTGCGAGCGAGTACCTGGCGAGCGAATTCGCCTCGCGAGCCCGACGCATGACGGCGCGTACGAGGACTATCAGCAGCTGCAGGTGCTCAAGCAGCCGCTCGCCGGCGTCTATCTCTCGTTCTTCCTGATGCTCACGCTGATGATTCTGATCGGATCGACGTGGATGGGACTCTACCTCGCCAAGCGGATCACGCGGCCGATTCAGCTCCCTGGCGACAGCGGCCCGGGAGATCGGCGCCGGCCACCTCGATCATCGCGTGGTGCCCGAAACGCAGGATGAATTCGGCTCGCTCATCGAGGCGTTCAACAGCATGGCGGGCGAGCTGGCCGCCAACCGCCGGCGTCTCGAGCGATCGGCTGACGAGCTCGAACGCAAAGCACCTCGACGTCGAGGGGCGGAAGCGTACGTCGAAACGATTCTCGATCGCATTGCCACCGGCGTCGTCTCCGTCGATGCGCTCGGCCGCATCCGCACCGCGAATTCCGCCGCCGCGCGGCTGCTTGGCGTCGACGCGTCGGTCGCCGGGCTTCCGGCGAGCGAGGCCTTCGGCAACCGCGACCTGCAGCCGCTGGCTGACGTCATCGACGAAGCACTGCGAAGCCGCGGCGACGTCCGCCCTCGCGACGTGTCGCTGACGCGCGGCGGCCGCGAGCTGCATCTCGCGATCATGGCGACGCCGCTGCGCCGCGACGATGGCGGCTCCGACGGCGTCGTCATCGTGTTCGACGACGTGACGCCGCTCATCAGGGCGCAGAAGGTGGCCGCCTGGCGCGAAGTCGCGCGGCGCCTCGCGCACGAGATCAAGAACCCGCTGACGCCGATCCAGCTGTCCGCCGAACGCATGCGCCGGCATCTGTCTTCCGCGCCCGAGCCGACGCACGCGCTGGTCGAGGAATGCACGGGGACGATCGTGCAGGAGGTCGAATCACTGAAGGCGCTGGTCGACGAGTTCTCGCAGTTCGCGCGCATGCCGGCGCCGCGCACGGTATCGACGGACCTGCACGAACTGCTGACTGACGTGCTCGAGCTGTACCAGGGCATCTTCACCGGCGTCGACATCCGGCGCGCGGTTCGCGGCGTCGCTGCCGAAGGTGTCCATCGATCCCGAGCAGATCCGCCGCGTGATGATCAACCTGATCGACAACGCCGATCGAGGCGATGGAGCAGCGCGGCACCATCGAGATCGAGACGCAGCACGATCCGTCCAACAACCTCGTTCGGATCATCGTGGCCGACGACGGCCCGGGCATTCCGCGCGTCGGAGCGCGACAAGCTGTTCCTGCCGTACTACTCGACCAAGCGCCGCGGCAGCGGGCTCGGTCTCGCGATCGTGCGGCCGGATCGTCGCCGAGCATGGCGGCAGCATCGACGTGACCGACAACGCGCCGCAGGGACCGCGCTTCGCCGTGCGAGCTGCCGTGCTGATCGAAGTGCGTCGAACATGCCACTCAGATCCTCGACTCGTCGACGACGAGCCCGGCGTGCGCAGCGCGCTCGGCGGCGTGCTGCGCGACGAGGGCTACGAGCGTCGACGCCGTCGACAGCGGGCGAGGCATGCCTCGAGCGCGCTCGGCCGCCAGGCGTACGACGTCGTCGTGCTCGACATCTGGCTGCCCGGCATGGACGGCCTCGCCACGCTGGCGCGCATGCGCGAGCGGCAGATCGAGTCGCAGGTCGTCATGATCTCGGGGCACGGCAACATCGAGTCGGCGGTGCGCGCGATCAAGATGGGCGCGTTCGACTTCGTCGAGAAGCCGCTGTCGCTCGAGAAGACGGTGCTCGTCGTGCGCAACGCGCTGCGGCAGCGGCGGCTCGAGGCCGAGAACCAGCGCGCTGCGCGCGAAGGTCGATGCGCAGCACACGATGGTCGGCGAGAGCTACGCGATGGCGCAGCTGCGCGAGCAGGTCGCGATGGCGGCGCCGACCAACGGCCGCGTCCTCATCTACGGCGAGAACGGCACCGGCAAGGAGCTGGTCGCGCGCAACATCCACCAGATGCAGCCGCCGGCGCACCGGGCCGTTCATCGAGGTGAACTGCGCGGCGATTCCCGAGGAGCTGATCGAGAGCGAGCTGTTCGGCCACGTGCAGGGCGCGTTCACCGGCGCGGTGGCCGACCGCCGCGGCAAGTTCGAGCTGGCCGCACGGCGGCACGATCTTCCTCGACGAGATCGGCGACATGAGCGCTGAAGACGCAGGCCAAGGTGCTGCGCGTGCTGCAGGAGCAGGTGATGGAGCCGGTCGGCGGATCGACGCGCATCCGCGTCGACGCGCGCGTGCTCGCCGCCACGAACAAGGACCTGCCCGCCGAGATTCGCGCCGGGCGCTTCCGCGAGGATCTCTATTTCCGCCTCAACGTCGTCCCGATCTTCGTGCCGCCGCTGCGCGACCGGCAGGAGGACATTCCGCTGCTGGCCGATCACTTCATGGCGATGCTGGCGCGCGAGTATGGCCGTCGTCCGAAGATCTTCGAGCCGGACGCGGTGACCGGCGCTGCAGCGCTACCCGTGGCCCGGCAACGTGCGCGAGCTGCGGAACCTGGTCGAGCGGCTGATGATCATGGTGCCCGGCGAGACGAATCACGCGCGCGATCTGGCGTTTCTCGATCAGGGATGGTCGGCGGCATCGAAGCGTCGACGCCGGTGCCGGCGACGACGGCGCCGCTCCACGATGCGCGCGACCGCTTCGAGCGCGATACATCCTTCGCGCGCTCGCGGCGCAGCAAGGCAACATCTCGCGGACCGCCGACGCGCTCGGCATCGAGCGCAGCAATCTGTATCGGAAGATGCGCGCGTTCGGAATAATGCCCTCGCGCAAGTGCTGAAGACGAAGAGAGTGCGAGTTTAACCACGCAAGGTACACGAAGATCTCGAAGGTCGCGAAGCCTTGCGGGTTCTACGCAATCCGAGTTTCGATCGCCTGGTTGCGTTTTGAAAGCCGTGAGCTGCAGCGTGGTCTCCGGCGGCGTCGATAAGGGCGGCGGCAGGGACGAGACCCACGATTTCGCTTTCCAGCACATTGACTCCGTATTTCTCCGCCTCGCGCTTCACCGCCTCGAACACGCGGAGAATCGGCGTCTTCTCGTAGTTCGTGAGGTTCATCGACACCTGCACGATGCCGCGGTCGCGCGAGCGTGACGCCCATCGCCTTGACGTAGCGGAACCCGCCGCTGCTGAAGCGGACGGCCGCGGCGATCTTCTTCGCGACGTCGATGCGATCGGTGGACAGGTTGATGTTGTAAGGCGATGAGCGGCATCCGCGCGCCGATGACGGTCGCGCCCGCAGCTCGGATGCGGCGTTGGCGGACCGTAATCCGGGACCCATCCGTCGGTCGCCATCTTGGCGGCCAGCCCTTCGAATTCGCCGCGCCTGATGTCTTCGAGATTCTTCCGCAGGGGATTGATCGATGCCTCTTCGCACAGGTAAACCGGCATCGCAAATCGTTCTGCGACGCTTTGCGCGGTGTCCTTCGCCAGCGCCACGCAGTCGTCCATCGTCGCGCCTTCGATTGGCACGAACGGGACGACATCGACAGCGCCCATCCGCGGATGTTCGCCCGTATGCGTTCGCAGATCGATCAGGCCGACCGCGGCGTCAAACAGCGCGAGCACGGCGGCTTTGAGCGGAGCGGCATCGCCGGCCATGGTGATGACCGAGCGGTTATGCGACGCATCGGAGGAGAAATCCAGCAGGCGCGCACCGGGCACACGGCGAACGGCCGCCGACGATTGCCGGCAACGATTTCCGGCGCGGCGTCCCTCGCTGATGTTCGGGACGCATTCGATGATCGCCACGGACAATGGTAGCCGCCTTCGCCCGGGGCTTCCGTGGAGACGAATCTGGCTAATTCATTGACGGATCGGGACTTTTGCCCGATAATCGCTCCGGCGTACTCAAGACATCCTATCGATTGATGACGGAGCCACAGCGCACCGATTCTGCCAAGACGCCAACTTCGGACGACGCCGAGCGCGCGACGCGCATCGAAGAACTTCTCGTCTCCGGTCTTGATCATTACTTCGCAGCCGAATACGAACAGGCAATCAATATCTGACGCGCGTCGTCTTCCTCGAGCGCGATCACGATCGGGCTCGCGCGCATATCGACCGCGCGCGAACGGCGATTGCCGAACGGCAGCGGGAATCGGAGGAACTGCTGCACCGCGGCCTGATGCCTACAAGACAGGCGACGTCGAGCGCGCACGGGACCCGCTGACGCGCGCCGTCGATCAGGGTGCGCCGAGCGACCAGGCGCTCGTGCTGCTCGAGCGAATGGACCGCCTCGAAGGCACGGGCTTTGACGCGCCGTTCCATCGGAAAACGCTGCCGCGCGCCGCGTGTGGCGGAACGCACGATCACCGACAGGCGCTCGGTGGACATGGCAGTGGGCGATTGTCGCGCTCGTGGCGTTGAGCACCGCCGGCGCGATCTTCTTCGGCGCCGCCGCTGCACTGTCATGGCTCGCGGACGTTCCCGCGGCGACGCGGACAGCCGTGCAGACCACCGCCGAGCCGCTGCCAATCGTTCGCACGGCCGACATCCTGCTGGATCGCGCGCGCCAGCTGTATGCGGGTGGACACCTTCACGATGCGTTGCGCCTGCTCGATCGCATCGGCATTGCTGATCCAGTGCGCGGCCGACGCCGACCGCCTGCGTGCCGACATTCAACGTGACGCTGCTTGCTGCCGCATCGGCAGGAACGCCCGCGACAACGGATACGGGGACGCACCAGTGAAGTGTCCGAAATGCGACTACCTGGGATTTGAGACCGGCGATCGGTGCAAGAACTGCGGATACGACTTTTCACTGTTGTCCGATCGCCGACTCCGACCCGCCCGACTACGATATTTATCCCGCCGCCGTCGATGACGTGCCGGTCCATGTCATCGACGACATGGGGCGTCACGATCGATGGCTCGACAACCGAGAGGAACCGCTCGGTAGCAGACTGGTTCTCGAGCCGAGTCCGCGCGATGATGTCGACGAGGCGCTCGACAACGCATTGACGAGTTCGCTGACGCCGGAGTCGCCCTTCCAGCCATCCGCTCCTCCGCCGATCGTGCCGTTCATGTCGTCCGGCTCAGCGGCCGCAACCGAATCGGCGCTGCCGCTGTTCACGCCCACGCAGAACGACGATGATGAGCCGCTGATCAAGCTGCCCTCTGCGCCTCGGGCGCCGCTCGCGGTGAGGAGGACACCCGATACGCCCCGACTGCGCGCGGTACCGCCGCGATCGGTCTCGCGACCATCGCCCGCTCCCGCATTGCAGTTTTCCGACGAGGTCGTGGAGCGATCGGCGCCACCGGACAACAACAGCACGCAGCCGATTGAGCGTCTTCGGCCGGGCGTCGTCACGGCGCAAGCAAGCCGCCCGGGCGCGCGGCTGATTGCCGTTCTCATCGATCACCTCATCCTGTTCGGCATCGACGCCGCCGTGGTGTATTTCACCTTGCGCATGGCGGGACTTTCGATGGCGGAGTGGAGCGTGCTGCCCGTCGCGCCGATGGCCACGTTCCTCGGGCTGCTGAAAGTGGCGCATTTCTACGCGTTCACGGCTGTTGGTGGTCAGACGATCGGCAAAATGGCGGTCGGGACCCGCGTGGTGGCCGACAATGGCGCGCCCGTCGATGCGGCGGGCGCGATGCGGCGGACATCTGCCGGCGTCGTGTCGTTTCTGCTCTTCGGTCTCGGTTTTGTCCCGGCGCTGTTCGGCGACCATCGAGCTCTTCACGATCGCCTCGCCGGGACGCGCGTCGTCCGCGTCCGGTCGGTCTAACATCTTCCCCAGGCATGTTCCTGCGTCGTCTCGGCGTCTTCATTGCAACGTGCGCGCATGTTGGCTACGCGCCGGTGGCGCCGGGGACGTTTGGCTCCGCCGTCGGCCTCGTCGTCTACTATCTCGTGCGGCGTCAGGCGTCGACCGCCGTCGAACTCGGCGCGATTGCGGTGATTCTCGTCGTCGGCCTGTGGAGCGCGACCGAAGCCGAACATCATTTCGGTGGAATCGATCCAGGGCCTGTCGTCATCGACGAGGTCATTGGGATGCTCATCACGCTCGCGCTTCATCCGGTCAACGTCGCCGGCGCGATCGTCGGTTTTTTCATCTTCCGGGTGCTGGACGTCGTGAAGCCCTGGCCTGCGCGGCGGCTCGAGCTGCTGCCCGGCGGCTTCGGTGTCGTGCTCGATGACGTCATGGCGGGCGTCTACGGAAATCTTCTGATGTGGGGACTCGTCCGTCTGCTGCCCCGTGGCTGACATGAACGTAGCTGGCAGCGGCAGTCGGCAGTGGGCAGGAAAGGCTTTCTCGCGCCGCAATCATTGCCGTCGGCAGCGAAATGCTCACGCCGGCGAAGGTCGATACCAATTCGCTCTTCATCACCGAGCAGCTCAATCTGCTGGGCATCGAGCTCGCCTTCAAGAGCATCGTCGGCGACGACCGCGGCGAGCTGGAACATGCGGTGCGCGACGCCATCGCGCGCGTCGATCTGCTTGTCTGCTGCGGCGGCCTGGTCCGACCGATGACGACCTGACGCGCCCGGTCGTGGCGGACGTGGTGCAGCGTCCGCTGGTCGAAGACGAAATGATGACGGCGAAGATTCGCGCGCGGTTCCAGGGGCGCGGCCTCGAGATGCCGGAGATCAACCGGCGGCAGGCAATGGTGCCCGCAGGCGCGCGCGTGCTTCCAAACGTCAACGGCACGGCACCCGGCCTCTGGATTGAGCACGGCGATCGTGTCGTGCTGCTGCTGCCCGGGCCTCCGCGCGAGCTGAAGCCGATGATGAGCAGCGTGGCCGAGGGACTTCTTCGCGAGCGCGCCGGCGGGATGTCGCTCGTGCGCCGCGTGATCAAGATCACCGGGCGCAGCGAATCGCATACCGAGGAGATGGTCCAACCGCTGTATGCCGAGTGGTCGCGAGCGGAGGTCCCGATTGCCGCCACGATTCTCGCGTCGCTCGGCCAAATCGAGTTGCACCTGTCGGCGTGTTGCGCAGTGCGTCCCGATGCGGAGGCCGCGCTGGACAGGGCAGTCGAGCAGGTCCGGAACGTCATGGGGCTGCACGTCTATAGCACCGATGGCCGCGGCCTCGAGGAGGTGGTGGGCGCGATACTTGCCGAGCGAAAGCTGACGATTGCCGTCGGCGAGTCGTGCACGGGCGGTTTGATTGCCTCGCGCCTCACCGATGTGCCCGGCAGCTCGCGGTACGTCGAGCGGGTGTCGTCGCCTACAGCAACGCCGCGAAGACGGAGTTACTCGGCGTACCCGACGAGATGCTGAAAGCGCACGGTGCCGTGAGCGAAGTGGTCGCGACGGCGATGGCCGACGGCATCAGGTCGCGTTCCGCGTGTCGACATCGGCATCGGTGTCACCGGGATTGCGGGGCCTGATGGAGGAACCGCCGAGAAGCCGGTCGGGATGGTCTGCATCGCGGCGTCGGCAGCGGCCGGGACGCGCATCCGCACGTTCCGGTTCGTCGGCGGGCGCGAGATGGTCAAGTTCCAGGCCTCGCAGGCGGCGCTCGACATGGTGGCGCCGCTGAGTAGGCTGTCTGCGACAACGCGTAATTACGCGTAGAGAGCTCCTGTAGATCCGCTCGTCGAACAGCGCGCCAGAAAACGGTCCGAACGTGTCGCGGAACTTCTTCGTGTGGTCCGCGATCGCATGCGCATCAAGCGCCTTCTCGTCCTTCCACAGCTCGATGATCGTGAAGTGGTTGTTGCTGATTGGGCTGCACAGTGGCCAGGAAGAGCGCGTTTCCGGCCTCTTGCCGTGACCGAATCGTCAGCTCGGTCAGCGCGGCCGCGGCGGCATCGCGTTGAGGCGGCACGGAGTCGGCGTGAGTCACCACGTAGATCGCGCCTGTTCCGCTTACGGTCGCCGAGGGTGGACCGACAACGCTGAGCAGCCGCTCGTCGATCGGACTGACCCGCGTTGCCTGGAGGACGTCATCCAGCTTCCGTGTTTCTGCCGCGGTCCTGTGCGCCTCGAGCGCCGCATTGTCGCGCCAGCTCTCGTAGACGGCGAAATGGTTGGAGCGGCCGATCTGCTGCAGCACGTCGATGCGGAGCGCGCCCAGGGCTTTCGTCGCAGCCTGACGATATTCCCTTCAGCGCGGACCGCAACGCGGTTGACGCCGGCGGGCGCCACCTCGAGGTAGACGACGCGGCAGGTTGCGGCGGCGTTGGGGTTGGCGGCAGGCGCAGTTTGGCCGAACGCGGGCGCGATCGGCAGCAGCAACGACACGATGGTGAGCACGGAACGCAGCATCAGATCCTACGCGAGGAGTATACATCGCGCAGAGTCCGCCCGTCCTCTTGCAATAGATGCCCCGTCCCCCACGTTACATCGCCCCTCGCGACGAGTACGAGCTGCTCGTCGAAAATTTTAGCAGCGTCGCTCGCGCCGTTTGCGCAAGAAGGCATTGCGCCGTTTCGGCAAACGACGATGATGCGGCAAACTGGATGCCGCGCGATTGTTGTAACGCGGAGCCTGGCGAAGCGGCTGCACCGCGGCGTGAATTGAGCGGGGCTGCAGCACGCGGCGGACGCGGTGCCGACGCCAAGGTCACCTGGATACTCCGCCGACCGGCTTCACCTCACGGTTCGATTCATCGGAGAAGTTGACGATGTCCGAGCGGCGGCGATCCGCGAGGCCCTCGAGGCCCCGCTCGGTATCGCGTCCTTTAGCCTGACGCTGGCTGGAGCCGGCGCGTTTCCGACAGGCGGCGCGCCGCGCGTGCTGTGGGCCGGTGTCGCGACGGGACGAGACGAGCTTTTGCTCGCAGAGCGGGAGATCACCTCGCGCCTCGCCTCGATCGGTATTCCCGCCGACCAACGCGCTTACAGCCCGCATCTCACGCTCGCTCGCGTCCGCGAGCCGGCGGGGCTGCGATCCCCGCGCTTGCTCGACGGTCTCACCGACACGACGCTCGGCACGGTCCGCATCGACGCGATTACACTGTTTCACAGCAAGCTGTCGCCGAAGGGGCCGACCTACACACCCCTTTGCGCATTCCGCTGGGCGGGTCTGAGATCCGTATTGGGCGGGTCTCGAAGACCCGCCCCAACAGTTAATGAGTGTCATCGCCATCGCCCTCGGCTATCTGTTCGGATCGATCCCGTTCGCATGGCTGCTGACGCGATCGCGCGGTATCGATCTGCGCGATCGTCGGCAGCCGGAACGTCGGTGCGGCAAATGTGTTGCGGTCCGCCGGTGTCGCGCCCGCGGCCGCGGTCATGCTGCTCGACGCCGCCAAGGGAGCGATCGCGGTGGTCGTCGCGCGCCTGATGACCGACGACCTCGTCGTCGTGACTGCGGCAGGTCTTGCGGCGATCGTGCGGTCACATTTATCCGGCATGGCTCGGTTTCCGCGGCGGCAAAGGCGTCGCCGCGGCAGCGGGAGTATTCGCGATGCTCGCGCCCGTCGCGACCGGGATAGCGGCGCTCGTCTTCATCGGGACAACCTTCGTGACGCGATTCATTTCCGCCGGCTCGATGGCCGGCGCCGTCGCGCTGATGGTGGCGTGCGCCGCCGGCAACGTGGCGGCTCCCGTGACGGCCGGCGCCTTCTCGCCGGGGCCATCGTCGTCCATCGGCATCGCGACAACCTGTCCCGCCTCGATCGCGGGCACCGAGCGGCGAATCGGGTTGCGGCTGTGATTGCCGTTCTCGGAGCCGGCGGGTGGGGGACGGCGCTTGGCCGTCCACCTGGTGCGGACGGGCCACGACGCCTGGCTCTGGGGACGCGACGCCACGCTCATCGCCGAGCTCCGCGCGCGCCGCGCCAACGCCGTCTACCTTCCCGACATTACTTTTCCGCCGCGATTGAGGGTCACGGCCGATCTCGCGGAGGCGCTTCACGAAGCCGATGTGATTGTCGCGGCCGTGCCGACGCATGGCATGCGCGACGTGCTGCGACGCGCGGCTCCGCTCGCGCGGCCGACAGCCATCGTGGTCAGTGCGGCCAAGGGACTCGAAGCAGGACACGCTGTTCCGTCCCTCCGAGATCGTCCAGCAGGAATTCGGCGCCGGGCGTTCGCGTCGGTGTGCTGTCGGGACCAAGCTTTGCGTCCGAGATGGCGCGCGAGCTGCCGACGGCCGTCTGCGTCGCGTCGACGGATCCGCACGTCGTGGAGACACGTGCAGTCCGATTTCCGCGCGCCGCTACTTCCGGCTGCACGGAACGAGCGATGTCGTCGGCGTCGAAATTGGCGGCGCGCTTGAAGAACGTCATCGCCATCGCGGCCGGTGTCGCCGAAGGACTGGGTCTCGGACACAACGCGCAGGCGGGGCTCATCACGCGCGGCCTCGCCGAGATTGCGCGGCTGGCCTGCGCGGCTGGCGCGCAGCGCGACACGCTTGCCGGGCTGACCGGGTCTCGGCGATCTCGTGCTGACGTGCACGGGAGCGCTGAGCCGCAACCGTCACGTCGGTCTCGAGCTGGCGCACGGGCCGCTCGCTGCCTGACGTGCTGGCGAGCATGAAGATGGTGGCCGAAGGCGTGCGAACGACCGACGCCGCGCTGGCGCTCGGCGACGCGCTACGGACGTCGAGCTGCCGATCGCAGCCCAGGTGGCGGAGCTGCTCGCGGGACGCAAGGACGCGCGCACGCGCGCGTCGCACGATCTGATGGTGCGGCCGCGAGAGCGGGCGGAGGCAGGCTGGTAGTCGGGACTGGGAGTGAATTTGGGATTTTTCGACAAGCTTCGCGACAGCCTGGCGCGCACCGAAGGAGCAGATCGTCGGCCGCTTCGAGCAGATCGTTCAGCAGGCCGACACCGAACGAGCAGCGCAGTCGGCCGGTCGACGTCGACACCATCGAGGCGCTCGAGGAGCTGCTGATCTCGGCCGACGTCGGTCTCGCGGCGACCGGAGCGGATCGTCAACGCCGTCCGCTCACGGGCCCGGCACGGTGAGAGCCTGCGCGATCTGGTGAAGGAAGAGATCCGGCAGTCTTCGACGCCGTCGAGCGGCCTGCGCCGGAACGGCCACCATCCCCACGTGACGCTGATCGTCGGCGTCAACGGCACCGGAAAGACGACGACCGTCGGCAAGCTGGCCAACCTGCTGAAGGCGTCCGGGCCAGCAGCCGCTCGTCTGCGCCGCCGACACGTTCCGCGCGGCGGCGGTGGAGCAGCTCGAGATCTGGGCCAAGCGCGCCAGCGTCGACATCGATTCGCGCGAAGGAAGGCGCCGATCCGGCGGCGCGTCGTCTTCGACGCGATTCAGTCGGGCAAGGCGACGCGGGCGCGGATCCGATTCTCGTCGACACGGCCGGCCGCCTGCACACGCGCGTGAACCTGATGAACGAGCTGGACAAGATCCGGCGCGTCGCGCGCGCGCGCGGCCGAGGGCGCGCCGCACGAAGTGCTGCTCGTGCTCGACGCCACCGTCGGCCAGAACGGTCTCGCAGCAGGCGCGCGAGTTCACGAGCGTGGCCGGCGTCACCGGCATCGTGCCTCACCAAGCTCGATGGCACCGCGAAGGGCGGCGTCGCCGTCGCGATCGCGCACGATCTGAAGCTGCCGATCCGCTACGTCGGCGTCGGCGAAGGCATCGACGACCTGATCCCGTTCTCGGCGCAGGATTACGTCGACGCGCTGTTTCAGGAGAAGTGGTAGTCGAGAAGCGAGACGCCGGTGGATGCGGCGCGCGCTCGAGCAGGCGCGGCGCGGCCTCGGGCGCACGACACCGAATCCGATCGTCGGCGCGTGCGTGGTCACCGACGAAGGTGTCGTGGTCGGCGACGGCGCACACGAGCGCGCCGGCGAGCCGCACGCCGAGGTGCACGCGCTCAACGAAGCAGGCGAGCGGCGCTGCGGCGCCACGCTCTACTGCACGCTGGAACCGTGCGTCGCATACCGGCCGCACGGGCCCCTGCACAGAGCGGATCATCGCCGCTGGCATCCGCCGCGTGGTCGCGGCGATGGAGGATCCGTTTCCGCTCGTGAGCGGGCGCGGCTTCGCCGCGCTGCGCGCGCATGGCATCGACGGTCGACGTAGGCAGTCGAGCGTGAAGCCGCGCTCCGGCTCAATCAGCCGTTCCTGACGCGGTGCGCGACGGCCGCCCGTTCGTGATTCTCAAGGCGGCGACGAGCCTCGATGGCCGCATCGCCGAACAGACAGGGACCCGAACCCGGCTGACATCAACCGCCGCGAATCGGCGAGCGCAGTACATGCGCGCGCAGCGTAGATGCGCGTCGCGGTGGGTTCGGAGACCGTACTCGTGGACGATCCCGATGCTGACGGTGCGCGACGTGTATCGCGAGCGCCCGCTGACGCGCGTGGTGTTCGACCGCCGGCTGCGAACGCCGCCGAACGCCCGGCTGTTTTCGACCCTGGCGGCAGGACCGGTGATAATACTGACGAGCCGCCAGGCGATCCTGAGAGAACGTCTCAGACGGCGCGGCGCTGGAACAGGCCGGCGCCACGATCGTCACGCCGGAACCGAGCCGGGATGCGGAACGCCTTGCGAGCCTTATCCGCCTTCGACATCCAAAGCCTGCTGCTCGAAGGCGGTGCGGTTCTCCATGCTGCGGCATGGGACGAAGGCGTCGTGGATTACGTCCAACTGCACGTCGCGCCGACTGCGCTCGGTCCAGCGGGCGTCCGGCTGCTCGGCGGCTGCGACGTGTCGCTGTCGTCGCTGATTGACCCGAAAGTCGAATTGCTCGGGCCAGATACACTCATCGAAGGGTATGTTCACCGGCCTCATTGAAGCTGTCGGCACGGTCGCGGAGCTGAAGACCGCAGCCGGCGGATTTCGCATCCGCATCCAGACCTCGCTGGCCGCTGACCTGTCGCCGGGCGACAGCCTGGCGGTCAACGGCGTGTGCCTGACGGTGATTGCCGCGGATGGACGGAGAAGTGCACGCCGACATCGGTCCCGAGACGGCACGGGTCACCACGCTCGGGTCAATGCGCGGCGAGCAGCAGGTCAATCTCGAGCGCCCGATGCGCGCCGACGGCCGCGCTCGGCGGCCACTTTCGTGCAGGGGCATATCGACGGGACGGGCATCGTCGAAGAGATTCGGCCCGACGGCGACTCACACTGGCTGACGATTTCCTTCGATCGCAGCCTCGTCGCCCTATCTCGATTCGCAAGGGCTCGATCGCGGTGGACGGCGTGAGCCTGACGGTGGCCGGGCTGGGCGGCAACGTGTTCGAGGCGATGATCATCCCGTTCACCTGGAGCAACACAGCCTTGTCGTCGTTGAAGGTTCGCGAACCGCGTGAACATTGAATGCGACATGATTGGCAAGTCACGTGGCCAGGGCCATTGAATTGACAGAGGACGGCCGGCTGAAGCCGGCCCCTACGACATGACCAAGAACATCCGCATCGCCAAGGGCGCGCGCAAGCGCACGCCGTTTGCGTCGATCGAAGACGCCGTCGCGGCGATCCGCGATGGCCAGATGATCATCGTCTGCGACGACGAGGATCGCGAGAACGAGGGCGACCTCACGATTGCCGCGGAGAAGGTGACGCCCGCCGCGATCAACTTCATGGCGAAATACGGCCGCGGGCAGATTTGCCTGTCGATGACCGGCGCGCGGCTCGACGAGCTCGACATCCCGCTCGCCGTCAACGCCAACACGACGACGTTCGGAACCGCGTTCTGCGTGCCGATCGACCTGAAAGGCGCGGGCGACCGGGCATCTCCGCCGCCGATCGCGCTGCCACGGTGCTGGCCGCGATCGATCCGGAGACCAAGCCATCGGATCTCGCGCGGCCGGGGCACGTGCTCGCCGCTGCGCTCGCGCGACGGCGGCGTGCATGGTGCGCGCCGGGCAGACGGAAGCGGCCGTCGACCTCGCGCGCATGGCCGGCCTCTATCCGGCCGGCGTCATCTGCGAAATCATGAACGACGACGGCACGATGGCGCGCGTGCCGGAGCTGACGAAGTTCGCGCGCAAGCACGGCCTGCTGATGATCACGATCGCGGATCTGATCCAGTACCGCATGCGCACCGAGCGCCTCGTGCACGCGCGCGGCGCACGCGCAGCTGCCGACCGAGCACGGCGACTTCCAGATCTTCGCCTACGACAGCGTCGCTGGACGACATGACGCACGTCGCGCTGGTGCGCGGCGACATCGGCGACGGCAAGGACGTGCTCGTCCGCGTGCACTCGAAGTGCCTGACCGGCGACGTGTTTCATTCGGCGCGCTGCGACTGCGGCGCGCAGCTCGAGACGGCGATGGCGCGCATCGCCGAAGAAGGACGCGGCGTGCTGCTGTATCTCAACCAGGAAGGGCGCGGCATCGGCCTCGTCGAACAAGATCCGCGCGTACGAGCTGCAGGACCAGGGCTTCGACACCGTCGAGGCCAACGAGCGCCTCGGATTCAAGCCCGATCAGCGCGACTACGGCATCGGCGCGCAGATCCTCAGCGACCTCGGGCGTCAAGACGATGCGGCTGCTGACCAACAACCCGCGGAAGTTCGTCGGCCTGCAGGGCTACGGCCTGTCAGTGTCGGAAGCCGTGCCGCTCGAGATTCCAGCCTCGGATTCCACGCGCAAATACCTGAAGACCAAGAAGGACAAGCTCGGACACAAGCTCTCGTCCGGTGTAGGCGGGTCCTTTGGACCCGCCAGCTTGTCCATCTCCCTTATCTCGCCTAAGATAAGCGTTTGCGTCCGTTGGGCTTAACCCGTTCGTAGGCGACCTCGGTCGGCCTCACGTCTGGGTCTGGTCCCGCCGCAGGTTCCCCATGTTCGAGTCGCTCAGCACGCGCATCCAGGATGTTTTCAGTCGCTGCGCGGCGAAGTCCGGCTCACGCCCGAGCATGTCGAAACCGCGCTGCGCGAGATCCGGCTGGCGCTGCTCGAAGCCGACGTCAACTTCAAGGTCGTCAAGGCGTTCATCGATCGCGTCCGCGACCAGGCGATGGACCAGGCGGTCCTGAAGAGCCTGTCGCCCGGGCAGCAGGTGATCAAGATCGTCCGCGACGAGATGCTGGCGCTCTTCGGCGATACGGAAGGCGGCCTGCGCAAGGATGCGCCGTCGCCGCGCGTGGTCCTGCTGCTCGGCCTGCAGGGTTCAGGCAAGACGACGACGTCCGGGCAAGCTCGGGAAATGGCTGGCGCGGCAGGGGAAGCACCCGCTGATGGTGTCGACCGACGTCAGGCGGCCGGCGGCGATTCAGCAGCTCTCGATCGTCGGCGAGCAAGGCGGACGTCAAGGTCTACGAGCCGGAGACGATGGATCCGGTCGCGCGCGCGAGCGGGGCGCTCGCGGAAGCGAAGGCCAAGGGTTTTGATACGGTCATCGTCGATACCGCCGGGCGCCTGCACATCGACGACGACCTGATGGACGAGCTGCAGGCGATCAAGAGTCGCCGTGCAGCCGTCGGACCTGCTCTACGTCGCCGATGCGATGACGGGGCAGGACGCCATCAAGAGCGCCGGCGAGTTCAACCGGCGCGTCGGCGTGACCGGCGTCGTGCTGACCAAGCTCGATGGCGACGCGCGCGGCGGCGCGGCGCTCTCGGTCGTGTCGGTCGTCGGCGTGCCGATCGCGTTTGTCGGCAGCGGTGAGCAGCTCGACGGATCTCGAGCTGTTTCATCCCGACCGGATCGTCTCGCGGATGCTCGGCATGGGCGACGTGCTGTCGCTCATCGAGAAGGCCGAGCAGGCGATCGACCAGGACGAGGCGGCGGATCTCGAAGAGAAGCTGCGGAAGAACGACTTCACGCTCGACGACTTCCGCAAGCAGCTCAAGACGATCCGAAGGATGGGGCCGCTCGAGAGCATCCTCGGGATGATCCCGGGCTCGGCGACCTGAAGCAGCTCGCGGACAACAAGCCCGACGAGAAGCAGATGGGCCGCGTCGAGGCGATCATCGGCTCGATGACGCGCGGAAGAGCGGCGCAACGATCGGATCATCAACGGCAGCCGCCGCAAGCGCATTGCGAAGGGCAGCGGCACGACGGTCGAAGAGGTGAACCGGCTGCTGAAGCAGTTCACCGAGATGCGCAAGGTGCTGGCGATGATGAGCCAGGGCGGCATGCCGGGAATGAAGGGCATGGCCGAAGCTGCCGCAGATGCCGAAGGGGATCGCGGCGCCTGGCGGCAAGAAGCGGAAAAAGGGCGGGCCCTGGGGGCTGATCAAGACACGGTAGCGGGTCCGCAAGACCGGCCTGCTACCGGATAGGCGGGTCGATCCGGATCCAGCCGGACATGGAGAATAAATGCTATCGATTCGTTTGCGGCGGATGGGTTCGACGAAGAAACCCTATTTCCGCGTCATGGTCATGGAAGCGCGTTCGGCGCGTGACAGCAGCTTCGTCGAGAACGTGGGCACGTACAATCCACGGTCGAAGCCGGCGCGGGTCGACTTGAACAAGGCGCGCATCGAGCACTGGCTGAAGCTTGGCGCGAAGCCGTCTGATTCCGTGCGGACGCTGCTCAGCAAGCATCTGACGCGCGATCTGTCGGCGGCGCCGGCTGTCGAAGCGCCCGCGGCGCAGTAATGGCGCCGCCGGAAGAGGTCCGGCCACGCCGGTGACCCGATCAGGTCGGTGGTTGAAGTGATCGCGCGCGCGCTCGTCGATCATCCCGATGCGCGTGCGTGACCGAGAACGAGCGGCGAGGCATGACGGTCTACTCGCTGACGACGGCGCCGGGCGACATGGGAAAGATCATCGGGCGGCAGGGCGTACCGCCGCCGCGTTCAGAACGCTGGTTGCGCTGACCGCCGAGAAGCACGGCAAGCGCGCGCAGTTGGATATTCGGGACTGATGGCCGGGACTCGGGATTCGGAATTCGGGATTCGAGACGCCGAAACGGAACGGCAGCAACGAATCCCGAATCCCCAATCCTGAATCCCGGCAGGATTGGGAAGAGATGGCGCTCGTGGGGCGCATCGCCCGTCCCCATGGTCTGCGCGGGCAGGTCGCCATCAATCCCGAGACCGACTTCATCGAAGAACGATTCGCGGAGGGCGCGACGGTGTGGACGCGCTCACCGGCGGGCGACGGAGCGGCTGACAATCGCCTCGATGCGCGTGCAGAACGGCCGGCCGATCGTCGGCTTTAGCGGTTTCGCGCGGGTCGAAGACGTGGAGCGGCTCGCGGGACTCGAGCTGCGGGTTCCCGAAGAGCGCTTCAACCCTTGCAGCCGGGCACGTGGTACGAGCATCAGCTCGTTGGCTGCGCGGTCGAGACCACGGCGGGTGACGTCGTTGGCGAGGTGGCGAAAGTCGAAGGCGGCGCCGGAGCGAGCCGGCTGGTGATGAACGGTCCGCGTGGTGAGATCCTGATTCCGCTCGCCGTCGACATCTGCGTGGAGATCGACGTCGCAAACAAGAAGATCCGGATCAATCCGCCCGGGGGATTGCTGGAATTGAATGAAGTTCGACATCGTCACCATCTTTCCGCGGATGATCGAGGCCGCGCTCGCGGAAGGAGTCGTTAGCCGGGGCATTGCGAGCGGCGCGCTCGACGTGAAGTGTCATCGACCTTCGCGACCATACGACCGACCGCCACCGCAGCGTTGACGACATGCCGTACGGCGGCGGGCCGGGCATGGTGATGAAGCCCGAGCCGCTGGTGCGGGCGGTCGAGGAGATTCGAACACCGCCGCGGGACGCCGGATGCGGTCGATCCTGCTGTCGCCGCAGGGCACGCGGTTCACGCAGGCCGAGGCCGTGCGGCTGAGCGGCTCTCGGCATGTCGTGCTGCTCTGCGGCCGATACGAGGGGATGGACGAGCGGGTGCCGGAGCTGGTCGGCGCCGAGGAGATGTCGCTCGGCGATTTCGTGGTGAGCGGCGGTGAGTTGCCCGCCATGATCGTCGTCGACGCGGTCAGCCGGCTGGTACCGGGCGTGGTCGGGCGACGAGCAGTCGGTAGCCGAGGATTCGTTTGCGCGCGGGCCTGCTGGACTACCCGCACTACACGCGGCCGGCCGGAGTTCGCGGGGCTGAAGGTGCCGGACGTGCTGCTGTCGGGGCACCACGCCGAGGTGCGGCGGTGGCGCAGGAAGACGGCGCTGGCGCGGACGCTGGATCGGCGGCCGGATTCTGATCGAGCGCGCGGCGCTCGATGACGAAGATCGGGCGCTGCTCGCCGAGCAGACTGGAACGGACGCAGGGCGAGCGGCATTCGAACCGCCGAGGCAAGGAAACGACAGATGAGCGCGATAGAGCTGGTCGAGAAGTCGCAGATGATCGGATCGGCCCGCGGATGAAGTCTGGCGACACCGTGCGCGTGCACGTGAAGGTGCGCGAGGGCGACAAGGAACGCATCCAGATCTTCGAGGGCATCGTCATCGGCATGCACCGCGGCGGCGCGCGCGCCTCGTTCACGGTGCGCAAGGTCTCGTTCGGCCAGGGCGTCGAGCGCATCTTCCCGCTGCACTCGCCGATCGATCGACAAGGTCGACGTCGTGCGGTCGGCGCGCGTCCGGCGCGCGAAGCTGCTACTTCCTGCGCGACCTGAAGGGCAAGGCCGCGCGAATGAAGGAAATCGACGACGAAGCAGCAGTAACGTGGTGAAAGTGCCGAGCGATGCGGACCCTCGAGAACGCCTTGCGGCGTTACGGGTTCCATCGCATCGCCGGCGTGCGACGAAGTCGGCCGCGGCTGCCTGGCCGGGTCCGGTCGTCGCCGCGGCCGTGGTCCTCGACCCCGAGCGCTACATCCCCGGCATTCATGATTCAAAGATGGTGACGGCGCTCGAGCGCGAGCGCCTCTACGGCGTGATCACCCGCAAGGCGCTCGCCTGGTCGGTCGCATCGGCGCAGCCCGCCGAGATCGACGACATCAACATCCATCGGGCTTCGCTCGAGGCGATGCGGCGGCGCCGTCTGGCGCGCTCGCGCCGCTGCCGGACCTCGTGCTGGTCGACGCGTTCCGCATTCCGGACCTGCTCATGCGCGCAGCGCGGCGTCCTGCACGGCGATCAGCCGCTGCACCGCGATTGCGGCGGCGTCGATCGTGGCCAAGGTGACGCGCGATCGCGAGATGCTGCGTCGCATCATGCCGAGGATCCGCGCTACGGCTACGACCGGCACAAGGGCTACGCGACCGCCGATCATCTCGCCGCCGGTCGCGCGGCACAGGTACTCGCCGCTGCATCGGCGCTCCTTCAGGCCGCCATCCCTGTTTGATACGATCGCAGATGAATAGATGAATTTACGAATTCTACGAATTTACGAATTGTCGGATTGAATTGAGCAATTGAATTCGTAAGATTCTTCAGATTCGTAAATTCGCCAATACCAGTCCTCATTTCTGTGGCAATTGATCGAGACGCGGCACTGAAACAGGCGGAGAAGCTGCTCCGCCAGGGAAGCCTCGATGGAGCGATCGAGCAATCCGTGCGTCTTGTGGAAGACCAGCCGCAGGACTGGAACTCGATCAACGCGCTCGGCGACCTGCGCTCCGGGCGGGCAAGAACGACAACGCGGTCGAGCAGTTCATTCGAATCGCCGATCACCAGTTCGCCGAAGGCTTTCGCAAAGTCGGCGGCACTCTACAAGAAAGCCCTCAAGATCAACCGGATCACGAGCACATCCTGATGCAGCTCGCCGAGATCGGCGAGCGCCAGGGAAGTTCGTCGACACGAAGCAGTACCTGCGGCAGATCGCCAAGCAGCGCCAGGCGCGTGGCGAGCCGCGCGCGGCGGCCGAGTGCATCCTGCGTCTGGGATCGCTGCCCGAATCGGACCTGGAATCGAAGATCGCCGGCGCGCGTGCCGCGCAGCAGATTGGCGATGGGTTCCGCGCCGTCGAGCTGCTGAAGGAGAGCCGCGCGCGCTTCTCGAAAGGACAAGAAGCGCAACGAGGCGCTTCAGATCCTGGCCGAGGCCGCCGAAATCGATCCGTTCGATGCGGAGCTGCGCGTGCGGCTCGCGCGCGAGTTCCTCGCCGCCGGACAGCCAAAACAGGCGCGCGCGTACCTCAGCTTCGAGACCGCCGGCGATGACACCGAGCTGCTGCTGGCGCTGGCGACCCTCGAATTCGCCGATGGCAGGGAAGACGATGCGCGGACGGCGATGAGCCGGGTACACTGGCGCTCTCGCCGGATCGCGAAGCCTGACATCGTGAAGCTCGCGGACGAGCTCATGACGAGGGACGGGTCGAGTCGGCGTTTGCCTGCGTCGACGCGATCACCGACGCGGTGCTCCTCCACGGCGACGTGCCGCGCGCCGCGAGCGCGTCACTCCGCAAGTTCATCGAGCAGACGCCGCATATTCCGGCACTCGCGAAGCTGGTCGGAATCTCGGTTGACGCGGACATGGCGGACGTCCTGCGGGAGACGCAGGCGCAGCTGGTTGATGCGTACCTCGAGGCGTCGCGTGGAGAAGAAGCGCACGTCATCGCCGAGGATCTGCTGCGCGCGGATCCCGCCAGCGATGCGCACGCCGATCGATTGCGGCGGGCGCTCGTGCCGCTCGGGCACCTGACCCGGACAAAGCGGTTGCACGGTCCGCTCCGCAGAGGTCGAGCAGGCTTCGGCGAAGGATGCGCTTCGATGGAGGACCTCGACGTCGGCGCCGCGATACCCGAGGTCGACGACAGCGACACCCTGCCGGAGGTCGACGTCTTCGTCTACCCCGAGAATGAAACGCCGAGCGTTCGCGATCTTCCGCCGGCGGATATTCCGATTGACGTTCCGGCCATCCAGACGACGATCCCCGATCCGCCAATCACGGGCGACGAGGATGATACGGTCATGCTGGAGATGGCGGAGATCGATTTGAGCACGGCGCTGTTGGGGCTATCCTCTTCCGCGCCGATGCTGCCTCCGCTCGCGTCCGTGCCATCGCCGCCGCCGGTGGCGCCCTCCGCCCCAGGTGCGCCGCCCGCCAATACGCCGTTGGCGGACAAGCCGGCGGCGGGTCATGCGGAGCGGGACATCGAGGACGTCTTCGCGCAGATGCGCGCGAAGTCCGCCCGCGAGCAGCAAGCCTCCGCCGCGCTCGGCGAATACGAGCACGCGTTGCAGTACATCGAGCAGGGACTCGTGAAGGGAAGCGATTACGGCGCTCGAAGCGGCAGCGCGTGTTGCCGATGCTGCGCTTCAAGGCTGCGGCGCGCCTCGGCCGGATGCTGATCGATCGCGGAGACTTGAACGAAGGAATCGAGTGGCTCGAGCGTGCAGCCGGAAGCGCCGGCTCCAACGCCCGAGGAAGGCTACGATCTCCTCTACGAGCTTTGCGGGCGCGCTCGAGGCGCAGGGCGAGTCGGCGCGCGGCGCTGGCGATCCTGATGGAGCTTGACGCCGAATCGGACGGCTACCGCGACGTGCGCACACGCATCACCTACTCTCGCGCCAGCGAGACGGAGAGCCCCCGCTCGTGAAACGGCTGCTCATCGTCGCCTTCTTCTTCGAGATTGGATTCGCACTGCTCGTCGTCCCGTGGTCGGCGTTCTGGGATCGCAACTACTTCGCCGAGGCCGGTGCCCGTCATTCACACTGTCATCACGAACAACTTCGTGCGCGGCGCGCGTGTCCGGGCTCGGGCCTGATCAATCCTCGCTTCCGGACTCGGCGAGCTCATTGCCATTTTTCTCGCGCGCAACACCGGATACCGACGCCAGCTCCGCTGCAAGGATTCCGGGGTTGACGCCTGTTCGTGTGCCTGATCACCGATCGACGGCGATTGGGATCATCCTGGCAGACGGCGCTCGTCGCGCGCGTGCGTGCCGCGGCGCGCGCCGGCGTGCACCTCGTGCAGGTCCGCGAGCGCGATCTCGAGGGCGGCGCGCTGGCGCGCCTCGTGTCCTGCGTGTGTCGAAGCTGTCCGCGGCACCCGGACGCGCATCCTGGTCAACGATCGTCTCGACGTCGCGCTCGCGGCCGGTGCCCACGGCGTGCATCTCCGCGGAGATTCGTTCGCGGCACGCCGCGTCCGCGCGTGCGTTCCAGCGCCGTTTCTCATCGGCCGCTCGGTCCATAGCGTTCCCGATGCCGTTGCGACAACCGCAGGCGGGAGGGGATCGATTACCTCATCTTCGGCACCGTCTTCGAGACACGTCGAAGCCGCGGCGGCGGTGCCGCCGGGCTCGCCGCCCTGGCTGCGGTCACTGCCGCGACGCCTATTCCTGTGCTCGCCATTGGCGGAATGACGGTAGAGAGGGCCGGGACGTCGGTTGCCGCAGGAGCAGCAGGCATTGCCGCCATCAGCATGTTTGACACGCTCGGAGGCGTTCCCTAACATGGCCGAACCGAATGGCAGCCATTAGAGGCGTCCGAGGACGATTTCGGCTCGCGGATGAGGCATGCGCGCGAACAGCGGGGTGTCTCGCTGCGCCAGATTGCCGACGCGACGAAGATCTCGGTCAGCCAGCTCGAGGCGCTCGAGCGGAACGACATCGCCGCGGCTGCCCGGCGGCATCTTCTCGCGTGCCTTCGTGCGCTCGTACGCGGTCGAGGTCGGCGCCGATCCGGAACAGACCGTCCGCGACTTCCTGTCGCAGTTCCCGCACGACTCCGTGACCGCAGGCAGTCCTCACGTGATCGTCGATGATGG